>CETO01088657.1_pt1 | contig 16224 bp, 15 predicted proteins | sample 531351 | NCBI WGS metagenome assembly CETO01 (sample SAMEA2622678, study PRJEB7988) | marine metagenome | isolation source: saline water (ENVO:00002010), including | reverse complement strand
GTTAGGGCACCAGACTTTCCCACTGGTGGCACCATAATGGGTACCAGTGGTGCCAGAGAGGCGTACACGACAGGAAAAGGGCAGATCGTTGTTCGAGCTGTTGCAGAGGTGGAGGAGATGCCCCGGAATGTAAACAGGATGCAGATAGTAGTGACTGAACTGCCTTATCAAGTCAACAAGGCGGGGTTGGTGGAAAAAATAGCTACTTTAGCAAAAAATCGCAGAATTGAGGGTGTGTCAGAGGTTCGTGACGAGTCCGACAGGGATGGAATGCGCGTAGTTATTGAACTTAGGGGAGGAGTTCAACCTCAAGTTGTGTTGAATAATTTGTACAAACAAACTCCACTTCAGTCTTCATTCTCAGCCAATATGTTAGCTCTTATAGATGATATACCGAGAGTTATAACTCTCAAAATAGCTTTACAGCAGTACATAAAGTTCAGGCAGCAGGTAGTTAGGCGTAGGTCTGAATTCGAATTAAAGAAGGCTGAAGAAAGAGCCCATATATTGGCAGGTCTTAGGATTGCCTTAAGTAACCTTGATGAGGTTATCAAGCTTATTCGTAATTCACAGGATGTCGAAAATGCTAGGATCGAACTTATGGCTACTTTTGATCTAGATCAACCGCAGGCACAGGCTATTCTAGATATGCAGCTAAGGCGTTTGGCTGCCCTTGAGAGGGAAAAACTAGAACAGGAATATCAACAACTGCAAGAGACGATTAAGGGACTTCAAGAGCTTCTTGGTGATGAAAGTAAAATATTGGATGTCATCAAAGATGAAACAGAGGAAGTAAAGAGCAAGCATGGAGATAAGAGGAGAACCTCGATAAGTCATGATGCTTATGACCTCAGTCGTGAAGAGTTAGAAGCCCATGAACAAATTGTTATCACTCTTAGTCAGGGTGGATATTTAAAAAGAATTCAGTCGAATACCTTTAGGCGCCAGCACAGAGGAGGTAGGGGTGTTTCCGGTATGAACACCAGAGACGATGATCCTGTAAAGGAATTGATGGTAGTGGATAGCCACGACAAATTAATGTTTTTCACCAATAAAGGGCGTGTTTTATCAAAGATCGGGTATGAATTAAGGGCAGATCAAAGTAGAAACACTCGAGGGGTCCCTGTGGCCAACATAATAAATGTTTGGGATACCGAAAGTATAAGTGCATTGATAAATATTGGAAAAAAACAATATGAGGACTATGAATATCTTGTGCTAGGAACTCGGCAAGGTCGAGTTAAAAGAATTAATCTTGATGATGTTGAACACATTAGGCCATCTGGATTGATCATCATGAATCTTAAAGGTGATGATGAATTAGTATCTGTGAAATTGGCTAAGCAAAAGGACGATATAATTTTCATATCAGAGCAGGGTATGGGGATAAGATTTTCAGTAGACGATCTTCCGGTACGTCGTCGGACTGCGGGTGGTGTTAAAGGAATGTCATTAAGAACAGGTGATAGGGTGGTTTCAATGGATGTGGGTAACGATGATAGTAAATTGCTTGTTGTCAGCAAATTAGGACGAGGCAAAGTAAACCCTCTCGGCGAGTACAGAAGACAAGGCCGCGGTGGGTTGGGTTTACGAGCTTTCAAGCTTACTAAAAACACAGGACTAATAGCAGATGCCCAAATAGTGGATGAAACCAATGAGGTTTACCTAGTTTCTGAGAATGCTCAAGTTATGAGGACTGATTTGAGTGAGATAAGGAGTCTGACTGGAAGAATCACGCAGGGAGTGACGATATTTAAGCCTAGGCCAGGTGATTCAGTTTCTTCAATCGCATGCGTCGGTGACTTTGCAATTGACGACGATGAGGATGAAAAACAAACTGGAACAAAGCCATCGAAAAACGGTAAAACACCGAAAAATAAAAAATAGAGACCTCTGATAGGTTGTCAGGTGGTAAACGTACTGGCACTATGGGTGGGTTTTATATGTGTATTGCATAGATACTGGCAGCATCGGATTGCCTTGATCGCCCCTTAACCTCAAAGATGCCAATAACTAGAAAGTTGCTATCGGGTTTGCGGGTGATCCTGTTCCTCCTTGAACATAAAGTGGATTCAGGCTCAGCATAAATTCATACCTGTTCTCCTCAGCGCAAACGTTTGAAAGTGGTTCCAGATATGCGTTGTCAACAAGTGCGACTCCGTAGGCAAATATCACACCGTGGACAGTCCAAGGGATTTCGTATTCGTTGGGGGAAGCGTCCATCATATCCCAGCCCAATATAGCTATGTCATTGCTTTTGACAAATGGTAGGCATGAAGCATGGAGACCTGGTCTTCCATCTGGGGTACCCCATCTACCATTATTGTCGGCAGCATATTTGTCGCGACCACTATATACAAAGACGGCATCACCAGATTTTATCTCCACATTTTGTTCTGTGGCGATGTCTTCCAATTCCCATCCATGGACCGGTTCGCTTAGTGTTACATATGGTTTGTTTCTATGTTTAGGTACATCTAGTAATACCCCGCGCGTTAAAATACCGTCTTTCCATTCTTCGACGGTACCAAAATTTGCACCGCTAAATTTAATGACATCATCAGGGGTTTTACCTTCCCACATCCCATTCTTATCCCAAACATGGCATAAAGCATCTATATGGGTCGTAGCAGTGCCGTGATAAAAAACACCGTAGTAATCCATTGCGGCCCCACCCTCAAATTGTCTTTCCTCTTTGTGCATATAGTGCTGGGCAGGCCTAGGATTATCTCCTGCAGGGGTTACTGGAAACGGTCTACTTAGAGATACTGTCCTTCCAATTTTTGCTAGCGATACTGCTTCTAAGCGCTTCTCATCCGTAATTAAGTTTATGGCCCCGGCGGAACTTTTATCGCCCCATCTACCCCAGTTGGTATCCTCCAGATAAGAATCGACCTCTGATTTAGAAGGTATATTTCTAGCCGCCATTGCTGGTTGACTCCTTTATCGATCTGCTTGATGAACTGGAATGTTATTAGTCCGCTATGGTTACACCTGCCATATCCTCCATAAAATTAGCGATAGCAGAGTGATCAGAGTTGCCTTTACCATCGTTAATAAGGGATCCTAGTATCTGCTGTACCATGGCGGTCACCATCAAAGGAACACCGACATCTTTTCCTGTTAGTATGGCGTTGTGTAGATCTTTCTGATGGAGAACTATCCTAAAGCCAGGATCGAAATTTCCCTCTAGCATCATTGGGCCTTTCGTATTCATTACGGTGCTGCCGGCCAACCCTCCTTTGATAGCTTCGAATACTACTTTGGGGTCAATTCCAGATTTTTTCGCTAATACAAGTGCTTCCCCTAAGGCCGCGATATTTCCAGCGACTATAATTTGGTTTGCCAACTTTGTTGTGTTCCCTGCTCCGTACCCTCCGCAAAGAACTATGCTGCCGGACATTGCAGTTAGCATGTCATAATTCTTTTCGAAAATAGCTTTTTCACCTCCTACCATAACGGCCAGGGTTCCTTCAATAGCTCCCGTTTCTCCACCACTTACTGGGGCATCTAAGAAATTTACACCTGCGGCGTCGCAGGCTTCCCCTATCTTTTTTGAGGATGCAGGAGCTATTGAACTCATATCGATCACAGTATCGCCCTTTGAGGCCCCTTCTAATACACCACCAGGTCCCATAATCGCAGCTTCTGATTGAGGAGAGTCCGGGACCATTGTTATAACTAGGGGGGTTTTAGATGCTACTTCAGCTGCGGAAGACGCCGGGATGGCACCTTCAGTGGCCATTTCTTCAACTGCCTCAGCGACTATGTCATAAACAGTCACTGCGTAGTCTGCTTTTATTAAGTTCTTAACCATGGGCTTTCCCATGATTCCTAAGCCAACAAAACCTATTTCACCTCGTGCCATTTTTGACGACTCCTTCATTGGTTTGTTCCAGCAAAACTGGAGACTAAAACGTGCCTTTAATTTTGCTGTTCTTTTGTTTTCACGGACACCCCAATTATAGACTTAGATGCCACTCGGTCAACATTAGGTTGGGCAAGAGGCTGGACAAGGAATACTGTTCCCAATATAGGCCTCAGTTTTACAACTTCCATTAATGGTTCTCTGTTATTATTCCGATGTAATTTTGTTCATTGATTAATCAATAAAATAGGAGATGGGAAGTGTCTGAATTAACCCAAAATGAAATCGATTCTGTTACTGGTATGCAAACCTGTGCTGTTTCCAATGCTATTGAAAGTTTAAATATTAGATCGAGAACCGAAGGATTCATGACCCCTGATATTAAAAGTATGTTTCCGGATATGGGGTCTATAGCGGGTTTTGCAGTTACTGCTGTTATTAAGGCCTCCACTCCGCCTTCAGGTAACATGAATTATTCTCGAGTGAAATGGGTTGATGAGATACTAAAGATTCCAGGTCCAAGAGTTATTGTAATGAAAGATTTGGATCATCCGTTTGTAATCGGATCTTTTTGGGGTGAGGTTCAAAGTGCAATCCACAGTTCCCTAGATTGTGTGGGAGTCGTTACTGATGGAGGGGTACGGGATCTAGACGAAATGCAAGAATGGGGCTTTAATGCCTTCGCAAGTACAGCTCTGGTTTCTAGAGCTAATGTTCATCTAGTGGAAGCAAACATTCCAGTCACAATCGGTGGCGTTACTGTGAATCCGGGAGATTTACTTCTTGGAGATAAACATGGGGTGATTAGTATTCCCAAAGATATCGTGAAGGATTTACCCGATGCTATCGCTAAAGTGGAGGCAGGCGAAAAAGAGATTATAGACGTGTGCAAAGACCAAAATTTTTCTCCAGAGAAACTGAAAGATATACTTCGCCAAAGATACGGCGGCTAATTACTTTAACTTAAGGAAAACAAATGGCTTCACCAAAAGTAGTGTTTCTGACGGGATTAAAAGAGGCGTTGATAGATGAGGTTATTTCGTACAGCCCTACTGATTACCAAATTATAGTACTAGATAAATCCTCGACAGAACAACAACAAATAGATGAGGTTCGCGATGCGGATTTCTTATTGTGTTATGGACAAGATCCTTCGGACGCAGTCATCAGATCATTAGGTAAATGTCGTCTTGTGCAGCTACTTGCGGCAGGATACGATCGTATGAATTTGGAGCTTCTTTCGGAACTTGAAATACCTTGTGCCAATAATGGGGGTGCCAACTCATGGGCAGTTGCGGACCAGGCGCTACTTTTAATGCTTGCAATATATAAACAGCTTTTGGCAAGTGATAATGCGACCAAGGGAGGGCGTTGGTCTGAACCGATAACCGGTCAAAATACATTTGAGATGGCTAATAAAAAAGTTGGGATTTTAGGTATAGGCAATATCGGCAGGCAGGTGGCTAAGCGTGTCCAGGGCTTTGACGCTGAGGTACAGTATTTTGACTTATACCCCCTCGACGATAAGACCGAAAAAAAATTAGAGGTTAAGTATGTGTCGCTAGAAGAACTTTTTAAGACCTCTGACATAATCACATGCCATACTCCTTTGACAAAAGAAACAAGACATATAGTTAATTCAAACACTCTTTCTATGATGAAACCTACCGCTATATTGATAAACACCTCGAGAGGACCGGTAGTAGACGAGGTAGCTTTGATTAATGCCTTGGAAGAAGGCCTTATCGCTGCCGCTGGGTTAGACGTTTTTGAAAAAGAACCGGTGCATCCGGATAATCCTTTATTAAAAATGGACAATGTTGTAGCTACTCCGCATATGGCGGGTACGACTTGGGATACTTGGGCTAGAAGGGCCAATTTCGGTTTTGAAAACATGGAGAGGGTAAGACAGGGAGAGGCCCCGCAGGCAGTGGTTAGAAATTTCGATTCCAGCTGAACCAATTCGGCTACAGGATAAAACGATGGGACAGGATGTGAGACTCCGGCTCGAAAAGAACGAGGAAAGTTTGAATTCCCATGCCTGTCGGTCAGCCAATTCTCGAGGTAGGACGAAAGTAGAAAGCCCTAGCCCTATAAGGACTGAATTTCAAAGGGATCGTGATCGGGTACTTCATTCAAAGTCATTTCGGAGAATGAAGCACAAGACTCAAGTTTTTATATCACCTGTAGGGGATCATTTTGTTACAAGACTCACCCATACTTTGGAGGTTGCTCAGATCGCCAGAACCATATCAAGGGCTTTGAATTTAAATGAAGACCTAACAGAGGCAATAGGTTTGGGACATGATATGGGCCACACCCCCTTTGGGCACATAGGTGAAGATGAATTAGGTAAATTAAGCCCTTTGGGATTTAGGCATAATGCCCAGAGTGTTCGACTTGTGGAGAAATTGGAAAAAGATGGAAAAGGATTGAATCTCACAGAGGAAGTAAGGGAAGGGATGCTTCATCATTCAAAGCCAAAGGGGGATTTTATGTCCTCAACCTTGGTTGAAGGTATTGGCCTTGAGGCCCAGGTGATAAGGATTTCTGATGCCATTGCATACCTCAACCATGATTTGGGCGATGCTTTCAGGGCTGGTGTTTTAACAGAAGCCGACTTGCCATATGAGACCAAGGAGTTTTTAGGAAGAAGACATTCTGAGCGGGTGGATCGTATGGTTATGGACATAATTTGTACTTCTAGTGGTTTATTGGAAAATACCTCATTAACATCTCCCCCAACAATTTCTATGAGCAGGTCAATGCGAGATGCTACAAATACTCTTCGCAATTTTATGTTTGAGAGAGTATATATGCCTGTAGATTCGGGCCCAGAAGGTAAAACTGCAAGGTTGATCATTAATGTTCTTTATGAGGCATTGGATAGTAACCATGATCTAATACCAAATGAATTTTTAGAAATAGGGGAGACCATTGATCATGCAATTGTGGATTATATTTCCGGGATGACGGATGGCTTTGCAATTCGGACTGCTGAGTCGCTATCTCCTGGAGCTGGACAGGTTTTTGCCAGTTAGATTAATAACTATTGTTATAATCCCAAAATGACCGAATTGACTAATCCCATCGATAGATTGAAAACTAGATTGGTTTTTAAGAACATCGACCATATACAAGAACATTTAGAGGCCATGCAAAGAGACCCGCATGGTTTGGAGTACAAGCCTTGGAAACTTGAGGTGGACAACATATGGAAAAAAATATTTTCGGATATAAACGAAATGTCGGAGGAGGCCCAGAAGATGGTTCTGGATTCAATGAGGGAGATATGGGTTAGTTACATTACTCATTATGGTGCTGTTGAAGGTTAAATCAGAAGGAGTGTCTAGCAATGTCATTGAGTTTTAACCCTAATTTGGAGCAGGCGAGAAGGCGTTCTGGGTTAGCACATAGGGTCTTGGTTAAACTAAAAACCTTGGGTCTGTCTGACAATCATGATGAGGCACTCGCTACATTGTGCACCGACATAGGAGATTTGTGGAGTTCACAGTTGGTATTTCTTGAAATACTCAATAGATTCCTGGAAGAATCGGATAATTGGGATTCCATTGGAGATGATTTTGCTGATATGTTGTCCAACGTAGAACATATCTCATGGCATATAGATAGCTTAAAAAAACCGTTGGAAATACTCGCCCAATATTCATATTCCGAATCAAAAAATACCGAATAGTAATTATTATGAGTGAAATAGACGAAATAAAGTCAAAATTAGATGTCGTTGACATTGTGTCTGAAAAGGTTCGCTTACAGCGAGCAGGCAGGAATTACAAGGCTAATTGTCCTTTTCATAGCGAGAAAACTCCGTCCTTCATAGTGGACCCAGGGAGACAATCTTGGAGATGTTTCGGATCATGTGGTGTTGGTGGAGACGTTTTTAGCTTTGTTATGAAGACTGAAAATATGGAGTTTTCTGACGCTTTAAGAATGCTTGCTCAACGCGCCGGAGTTGAACTACGTGGATATAAAAAGAACGAATCAAGGGATTCCTATTTTGAGATCAATAAAATAGCCTTGGATTTTTATAAAGATGCTCTTTTGACTGATGAAGCCCATTCTGCGCGTATCTATCTTAAGTCAAGAGGTGTAGATCAAACCTCGATTGAAAATTTCGGGCTTGGCTATAGTCCTCGAGGTCGAGATTCCCTTAAGTCTCACCTATTGTTCCATGATGTGGATTTGGGAAATGCGGTCGAATGTGGGTTATTAAATAAATTTGAGGATGGCACCACCAGAGATTTTTTCTGGGGGCGGTTGATGTTTCCAATATTTGATAGGTCGGGAAGACCGGCTGGATTTGGGGCGCGTTCTATGGACGACTCAATGCCGAAGTATATAAATACCGCAGCTACCCCGGTATTTGACAAAAGAAGTACTTTGTATGGGTTCCATATGGCAAGAGAGGCCATTAGAGACAGTGATTTAGGTGTAATTGTTGAAGGTTACATGGATGTAATTGCCGCCCATGAATATGGCTATAAAAATGTGGTGGCAAGTATGGGAACAGCTTTGACGGCAGAGCAAGTCAGACAGCTTAAAAACTTGGCTTCTACCTTTGTATTGGCCCTTGATCAAGATGTGGCTGGCCAAGAAGCTACCTTACGAAGTTTGGAATCCGCCTGGCAAATCTTTGGAGATTCTAATAAGAGGTCACGCGACCCTTTGTTTGCAGGCAACCCCACAAAGATTAATGTTGTGTCATTGCCGGAAGGGAAAGATCCAGATGAATTTATTCGTTCAGAAGGGTCTGACTGGGAAATGGTCGTGAATGGTGCTTTACCACTTATGGAATATCTAATTCCAGTTGTGTCAGGTCGATTTGATTTAGATGGTCCGGGTGGGAAGGGCCGGGTAGTTGAATCTCTTGCTCCGATTCTTAGATTATTAGATCCCTTCGATCGTGAAAAATATATCGGCATGTTAGCAGAACAATTATCTGCATCAGCCGATACAGTAGAAACTGCCCTAAAGAACGTTCGAGGAAGATTCAATCAAAGGGATCGCAATGTTGGAGAAAATCAATACGGAAAATTTAAAGAGCTAAAGCCAGCAGATAACAATTACAAACTTGATGAATATACATTGTCACTGATAATCAACCGGCCAGAATTGAAAGAGGCTGCGTTAGAACTAAACCCAGAGTGTTTTACCAGAACCGAGGATAGAGAAATTTACCTTAGATGGTTAAACCTGGACGCTAATGAATCTTTAATTAAATTATTGGATCCAGCTCTTGAGGAAAAGTTTTCCAATATACAAAATTACACTATGGTTCCTTCAAGTAATACAGATACGTTGATAGATTTTGATACGTGTGTCAAAAGATTGGAAAGAAGAAGATTGCAGCTTTATAGAGCAGACCTAATTCAATCGCAAGATACCGATTCTCCTCCTACAATTGACCTTCAAAATGAACTAGGCGGTTTGGATAGGCAAATATTGGAGACTTATAAAGGGGATAAAGAGGGGAATTAAGTGGTATCTTTGGTAAAATGTATTGTGGCAACTTGAAAGTTTTCAACCAGCGCCAATATTCGGAAAGGAGAAGGGAATGACTACTGATGGAATTCAGCATGTAGGAGGAGAGGCAGATCTCATAGATGGTGCCTTGAGAGGAAGTCGATCAAAAGAGGATGGATATAGGGCTGATGAGGAAGAGCAAGAAGAACAGGATGATTTAATAGAAGAAGATGATGATGACGACGATGATGAGGATTCAACAGTTCTTGAGTTGGGCATGGATACCCGTTCTGCAAGACGAGATGTGGACGAGGATGACGATGCTCCCCCATCCCTTGAAGATTTGAAAGCTAAGGCTGCTCGGGAATGGGAAAAAGAAATTGGAAGTACAGACATAATCGATGATCCTGTCCGTATGTACCTAAGGGAAATAGGTCGGGTTGATCTTTTAAAGGCCCCCCAGGAAAGAGATTTGGCCCGAAAATTTGAAGGCAAACGATTTGTAGAAAATAAAGAAGTGGATTTGTCGCTTGAACAAGACACCCCACCGAGAGCAAGGGAAATTGTCGCAGATATGCTTAGGACTGTTGTGGATAGTGAAGATATTATAAAGGCAATTCTTACTTCAAAAGAAGTTGCGTATGACGGAACATTGCCTGATTTAATGGCGAATCCAGAAGTTAGAGAAGCCATCGATGGTATTTTTCAAGACGAACTGTTGGAACAAATCTCTGCGATTTTGTCAGAATTGAAGGATCAAGACCCACCCGAGACTGATGAATTGAAGGAGATGATTAAGCAGGCTTCGATTAACACTAGATTACTTCCTGACGACATATTTAAAGCAATTGATGGTAGACCCTCAATTGATCAATTGAGGGAAATAGTTGCGGATGATTCTCTTGTGGATAAGATGCAGCCATATGAACTTCTCTTTAGGCAACATATGGAACGTATAAAACAAAGAGGTGACGATGCCCAACAGCACCTTTCAGAAGCCAATTTGCGATTGGTAGTGAGTGTGGCAAAAAAATATATTGGTCGGGGAATGTCCCTTCTTGATCTGATACAGGAAGGTAATATAGGACTGATCAGAGCTGTAGAGAAATTCGATTACAGGAAAGGTTACAAATTCAGCACATACGCTACTTGGTGGATTAGACAAGCCATCACTCGCGCGATCGCTGATCAAGCTCGAACTATACGTATCCCAGTACATATGGTTGAAACTATAAATAAATTGCTAAGGGTAACAAGGAGATTAGTTCAAGAGTATGGGAGAGAACCGACCAGTGAAGAAATCGGTCGCGAAATGGAGATTGCTCCAGATAAGGTTAGAGAGATTCTAAAAATATCTCAGGAGCCCGTTTCATTGGAAACACCTATTGGAGAAGAAGAGGATAGCCATTTGGGTGATTTTATTCCTGACACGGCAGCCTTAGCGCCAGTAGAGGCGGCCTCTTACCAGCTCCTTCGAGAACAGGTTATTGATGTGCTAGACACTCTTAATGACAGAGAAGCGAGAGTTTTGGAACTCAGATTTGGGTTGGAAGATGGTAGAAGTAGAACTCTTGAAGAAGTTGGCAAAGACTTCGGCGTAACTAGAGAGAGAATTCGGCAAATAGAAGCCAAAGCCCTTCGTAAACTACGCCATCCTAATAGATCTAAAAAATTGAGAGACTTTCTAGAAAACTAAATGTCGCTTGGGACGATTAGGACTAACCCTGACAGCCATTCCAATGTGGTAAATAGTCGAGATGGTGCGCCAACTGTTGCGGTGATAAAGACAAAACCGGCGACTGTGGTTGCCGATGTCGGGTCCGTTATGCGTCTTGCAGGATACAAGTCTCAATTGGCCCCCGATGTAGGGACCCTTTTAAAAATCAATATATCCTGGCAGCATTATTATCCTGCCTGCTCTACCTCTCCCTGGCAATTAGATGGAGTTATAAAAACTCTAAAGGAAGATGGGTTTGAAGATTTAATTCCCACTCACAATGGAACCGTTGTAGTGGATGCCCGGGAGGGTGAAGTTAACAACAAACATGATGTGGTTGTGAGGCGGCACGGTTTGGAAAGTGTACATCTTGAGGATGTTGAGTGGGTGCCCCTTCATTTTTCGGACGATTTCCTAGTTTTGAATCAAATCTATCCTGACGGTATAAACATACCTAAATTTCTAATTGATAAGAATGTGATTCATCTTCCAACTATGAAGACTCATGTTTTCACTACTATTACAGGAGCGATGAAGAATGCATTTGGAGGATTACTAAATTTTCAAAGGCACTGGACTCACTCTGTAATACATGAAACTTTGGTTGATTTGTTGAGGATACAAAAAAAAATTCATCCCGGTATTTTTGCTTTGACAGACGGTACTTTTGCAGGTTCGGGACCAGGACCTCGAGCCATGCAATGGCATGAAAAAAACGTTTTATTAGCGGGGTCTGATCAAGTTGCTGTGGATGCAGTTGCTGCGAAAATGATGGGATTTGATCCTATGTCCATTGATTTTATTAGGATAGCTGATGAACATGGACTTGGATGTGGCCAAATATCTAAAATAAACATTGTTGGAGAAGATATATCTGATGTGAATTGGCAATTTCGAAGTGGAAACACTTTAGCCAGCAAAGGTCAAAAAATGATTTATTGGGGGAATTTGAAACCACTTGAAAACATGTTATTGAGGTCCAAATTGACCCCTTTGGCATATCTCGCTTCTAATATATATCACAATGAGTACTGGCTGCGATTCAAGGGGAAAAAGCGTATAACCGAAGCGATGAAAACCCAATGGGGGCGTCTTTTCTTAGATTATTAACCCAGTTAAAAGGACTGGGTATATTAGCTATCCTGAGCTGTCCTCTCCAAAAGATTCTTCGGCTTCTTCACCGGCGACCTCGGTTTCAGTTTCATCACCTTCCTCGCCTTCAGACTCTATCCTCTCCACTCTTGGAGCTACAACGCTAGCCACCATTTCCGATGCTTCGTTGATCACATTTACTCCTTCATCCACCTCTATGTCACTAACATAAAAATTTGTTTCAAAATCTACCAACAGTTCGGCCTCCAAAGTAATCGTCTTCGGTATTTCCAGAGGTAAGGCCTCTACCGTTAGCGTCAGTAGTGGTTGCAGTAGGGTGCCTCCCATCGTTCGCACCGCTGGAGAGGTGCCTATGACAGATATAGGTACTTGCGCCCGTACTGATTTCTCAACTTGTACTTTCATAAAATCCACATGTAAAACTTTATTGGTCACAGGGTGATACTGTACCTCTCTTATGAAACAGAGATTGTTTTGTTCTCCTCCATCCACATTTACAGTAACGGGTATGTTGGTACCTGCATCAGTTATAACACGGTCTAGAATTTTTGAATCGCATTGAAGGGGACTGGATTCTATTTCAGGACCATACATATGAATAGGTGTTAATCCATTGCTTCTGAGTTCAGATACTTTTTTCCCAGTAACTTCTCTTTTATTCACACTTAAATTCAGATTATCCACCTGGGAAAGCTCCTGTATTAACGTAATCGCAGCAAAAAACCGAATGGTTTAAATTATTTGGAACCGATAAATTTTAGCATAGGAGAAGCTTCTCATCATTCTTGGAGGTTGGTTAACTAAATAAATCTCTGATTCTTTCTGCAACCAGCTCCTCTTCACCAACCTTAAGTCCAAACATGTGGATTGCTATATAGTCGTCACCCTCTCTTGCCCTAGTCCATATCGGTGGATCCCCTTCCTTTAAAGTGTCTACTATTTCCTGGAGTGTCATCCCTGCTTTTTCTTCATCTATTCTTAATTCAACCCCGAAAGGCTGATGCCCAATGATGTTATTTATCATTCCAGAGGTAACAGCGGGTGTGTTTGAAAGAATATCTATGACCTTCTGACTTCTGGTTTCAATTTCTATGAGCCTTTCTTCATGATTTATTGTCATCCAGTTCCTTACCGCAGCAACAACGCCCACCATTTCCTGTCTATCTACCTTATGGGGCCTGCCTATTCCCCTTACACGGCGTCCTTCGTATCCAACAAATGATTGTTTAGAGATTTTGCGAATCATATCTTCCGTACCTAGAGCTAGACCGGTGGATTGTGAAGCGCCCATATATTTAGCTGCTATACATTGAAAATCTGCACCCATTTTAACGTATTTACCAAAAAGGTCTAAAGGATATATTAGACTGGCTGCATCAACTAAAACAGGAAGTTCATTTTGGTGAGCTATTCGTATAGTTTCTTCAAGCGTCAATGCATTTGGGTCATCCTCTGGCTCCACCATATAAAAATGTATGGCCGCTGTGTTTTCGTTTATAGCCTTTTCCAAATCTTGAGGGGTAGTGCCTTCATCCGAACCAAATTCTACCAATTTTGCGCCAGAAGCTTCTAAACATCTGTCATACCAATAACGCTGTTTTTTTTGAATAAGAATTTGGTTTTTCATTCCGGTGGTATCCGGCAATTGTTCTATTAATTCGTCATTATCGCCAGCCATGACTGCAGCTGCAGCTAAAGTCAAAGCTGAACCCGCACCTGAGGTTATGTAAGCAGCTGGGATACCTATCATTTCTGCTACCGCCGATCCTGCTTTTTCTTCCAATTCCATTAGCGGAATATAGGAGTCTCCAGCGAGGGCCATCGCTTCCCTAACTTCAGGAATCGGTGTCGATCCACCCAGCATTGTCACGCTACCAATTGCATTTATAATTGGAGTGGCACCGAGTTCTTTATATATGTTTCCGAGATTTTCTGATGTCATTGTGGACCTCCGCATATGAGATTCGATTTTATTATCTGTATTTAAGCCGTATGTTATTTTGAAATTTATTAACCTATAAAATTGAAATTCCTAATAAATAGCCGGCACCATAGGTGAAGGCAGCGGCTAAGGTGCCTGCTAAAAGCATCCTTACTGCACCTAGGAATATGTTTTTACCACTCGCTACTGAAACAATCCCTCCGACAATGAATAAGGCCGACGAGCTAAATATCGCACTGAGGACAATAGATATATTACCTGAAGAGAAAAGAATTGGGATTATTGGTATCAATGCTCCCAAAGCGAAAGCTAACAAACTACTAATTGCAGCTAACCATGGAGACCCTAAATTCTGTAGATTGAGTCCTAATTCCTCTCTCACCATAGTGTCTAATGCACGGGTTGGATCAGCCATCAGTGCCGACGCTATTACTCTTGCTTGACTTTCCTCAATGCCTTTTGCTCTGTATATAAGGACCAATTCTTCCTCTTCTTCCTCAGGCCACTCTTCCAGTTCAGCCCTTTCCATATCTATTTGATGTTCGTATATATCTTTCTGCGATCGAACAGAAATATATTCCCCAGTAGCCATTGATAAACTACCGGCAATTAGGGCCGCTACACCTGCTAAAATAATAAAATCAAAATTTCCTGATGCTGTTGTGCCACCTGCCACACCCATCATTAGGCAAAAGTTAGATACTAACCCGTCGTTTATTCCTAAAATTGCCGCTCTTACACTGCCACCATTTCCACGAGTGTGCCATACCTCCTGGATCTGTTGGTTGTCAGGGTTTCCCATGGCCATTCTTGACAGTATTCGGGCATGGTTTCTCTCTTCTTCTACAAGCTCTTGACCTTCTACTTCGTGTACGTATGCTCCAATCTCTTTGGACTCAATTCTTGCCAGCCAGGGCAATATCTTTTGCGGCCCGAATAGATAGCAAACCATTCGGATATAAATAAGTTTTGGAGTGTAGGTATGAAGAGTCACATCAGCAATGGGATTACCTAGTTTTTCTGACCAATGTCGGGCATGTCTTACCTCAGACTGGGAAAGTTGCTCAAAAATCTCAGATTTCTCGGGATCGGTTTCAAACTGAGCAAGTATTTTGTACATTGATGCAGCCTCAATTTCCGACCGCAGATATTCCTTGTAACGATTAGCATCGGATTTGGAAAGGCCGGAGGACATTCCGCTACTCTTTTAGTACTTTGCTTCTTATTGATTTCAACCGATTGATATTCTCTTCATCAGGCCCATCCCCATCGAATCCTGGAACTTCCAGGAAAAATGGTACCTGAGAAAATGCCGGGTTTCCGAGTATGACTTCAAAGCCTTCTTCACCGATGTAGCCTTCTCCGATATTTTCATGTCTATCTACTCCAGACCCGAATTCTACTTTGGCGTCGTTAGCGTGCACAGCTACCAGTCGCTCCAACCCGATTTTGGAGTCAAATTCCGCCATAATCGAATCGATAGCGTCATCAGAGGCTATGTTATAGCCTGCTGCAAAGCAGTGTTCCGTGTCTAAGCACACTTTAAGATTAGGATGATTCACTGCTTTTATGATGGTGCCAATTTCATCAAAGGAGGAACCAATATGAGATCCCATACCTGCGCTATTTTCGATGCATAACCATGTGCCACTTGGAGACTTTTCCAGAACCTCAGCGAGACATTTCACCGCTTGATTTAGTACTGTGTTGAAGCCTTTACCCTTATGGCTTCCTCCATGAAATATAACTCCTTCTGCGCCAATCTTCCCGGCAGTAATCATGTTATTTGTTAGGGATTCGATTGATTTTCCGAGTTGATTTTCATCTCCTCCTATGTTTACGAGATAACTACCATGTATGTAGCATGGCCCTATGCCAGTTTCTGAACTTTTTTTCTTGAAAAGGGCAATTTCCTCTTCCTTAGGAAAATTGAATTTCCAAGCCCTAGGAGATGATGCAAATATTTGAATAGCTTCTGCACCGATTGCCTGAGCCCTATCTATGGATTTACTGAGTCCACCTGAAGTGGATACATGCGCACCTAATTTCATGTCGATTTCCTGTTTGTATCGCTCTTTTATTCCAGTTTATCATGGGTAA
>CETO01088693.1_pt1 | contig 16579 bp, 13 predicted proteins | sample 531351 | NCBI WGS metagenome assembly CETO01 (sample SAMEA2622678, study PRJEB7988) | marine metagenome | isolation source: saline water (ENVO:00002010), including | reverse complement strand
ATGCCCGATCTAAAACGGAACTAAAGATGTGTTAGCCGTACGCTTACGCATGCGACGCTATCCTAGCGAAAATTACCATTTTTTACTTTTGTGAAGCCTAATCTAACCCTCTCGTTGAAAAGAGGGCCTGGCAAGTGCGTAATACGTTAGAGGCAGGGTACTTGGTTACTTCTTTTATACATAGAGTGTGATTTATTCGTTTTTATAATTAAAAATCTCATTATATTGTGTTTTTGTTTTATTTATCTTTGTTTGTTGTGATTTATTATTAATAAATCATAAAAAGCCTCTTATATTGGGATTTTAACTCTTTATTTCCCCTCTAATTGGGAGTGGAGTGGTTTGATTTTTGAAAATCACCTCTTGGGGGTATTTATGACAGTTTCTGCGAATAATGAACTGGTAAATCAGGCACTGGCGGCATACCAGGATAGCCTCGCTGCCGCTGCATCTGCGCTGGAAAAGCAACTTAAAACTGCGATGAGCTCATCAGATGTGGCAGGGGGAATGAATCAATTTAATCGCGTTTTAGAGGATTATCTAAAACAACATCAAATGGATCTGGCTACGCTGGCAATGCTGTCGGGTGTTTCAAAAAATACCATGACCAGGCTTAAAAAGTCCGTTGAGTCGTCTCGAGTGGAAACGCTGAGCGCGGTACTCCAGGTAATGGGGATGGAACTGGTCATCGCCAGAAGGTCTCACCCGGATGAATGATATCAATCGGCAGGGGGCCATTTTCGCCAATAATATTTTGGCGGGGTATCTTACTGAGTTGCTTGTCGGCGACAAGGTATTTTATACCTTTCAGTATGTTGGAGCGTATTTGGATTCGGGCGTGCCGATTGGTCACCGGTTTCCTTTGCAATCCGGCCCCTTTGAATTCGATACCTTTCCTGCTTTTTTTGAAAATCTGCTCAGCGAAGGTTGGATAAAAATGTATCAAACAGCAAATACCCGACTAGACAAACGTGATGAGTTTGGTTTGTTGCTTCGTAACGGTAAAGTATTGATAGGAGCTTTGTCAGTGGTGAATGTGGAGAAGGACTTTGTGAGGTTATGACAACGCAATTAGGTCAGATATCACTAAAAGGAGGCACAACCCCATATACTACGGCGTTTTTGAAGCGCATGTTTAAGCTCTCAGGTTTACCGGCAAATGGGCTTAAAGTTAAAGGGGAACAGGCTTCGTTTAATCAGGCTGCGCCGGAATATGTCGATGGGCAATCTATTTCCGGAGTACAGAAAAAACTGTTTATGGATCTTAAAGGTCATTACCTCAAACCGGTGAAGGGCCACGGACAGTTTATTGTAAAACCCGCACCCGAAAATCTGCCCCATCTGCCAGAAAACGAACATGCCATTATGCAACTGGCCAGACTCTGTAAGTTCAAGGTAGCCGATAATGCCCTGGTACCTTTTGAAAACGGCGAGTTGTGTTATGTAACCCGTCGCTTTGATTTGCTGGAGGATGGTCGTCGCCTGTTTGTGGAAGACGCTGCGAGTTTGTGTAACATCCATTCCTCGAATAAAGGTAGTGATAACCTTTCGTATGAAGGGGTGTTGAAAACATTATATGCGGCCAGTGGGGGCAATATGGCCGTCATATATAATGGTGTTAGGCAGGTATTATTTGCTTACCTGGTTGGGAATAACGATTTGCATTGTAAAAATTTTTCAATGTATCGAAATCCAGATGATGCCACAGTGAGAATGCGTGATTTTACACCCGTTTATTATGCTCTTTCGGTTGCGCCGTATCGTGATTACTATAATCAGGACCTAACACTTTGTGTCCTGCATAGCGAGTTGGATGCGGTATTCAGCGCTTCTTATGAAGCCGCTGGCCATTATTCTATGGAATGCTTTGTGACACTGGCCACAAACCTTGGCATGAATCCGAGAGCAGCAAACAAGCTGGTAGTTCAATTATGCAAAGATGTTGCTCGGTATTTTCAGCCTTTGCTCGCCGCTTCATCGAGCCCAGACAAAATAGCAATAGAGCAGCACATTAAGGGGAAGTTAAGGCGGTTTACTGCCGATATCCCTGATTTACTAAAGGACTAACGTTTTTGAGTTGGTGAGGTAATCATATTAAGCCTTATCTGATTACGTAGTTCAGCTATCGGGAATAATAATCAACCTTCATTTTAAGCGCTCCTGAAGTACGGTTTTACTGCGAGAGTTCAACCAGTGCGTCTGCCAGGCCTTGTTTAAATGCTTCATTGGTATTTACATAATTTTCTAATCCTCTGCCAAGAAACCCTAGTCCGGTGGTATTGCTCATATTTATCTCGCAACTCCAAGTGGCGTCACTTTCTTTACAATGGGGCGAAAACTCTGAAGTGGCAGGGATAGCGTTATTGTCGATACCCGTAATGTCGCAGGATAACTTTAGCGGCGGAAATTTTATCTGCGATGAGGTTATCCAATGATTGTAAATGTCTGATTTCGGAAACTCTAACGGAACGGAACATTTAAAATCCTGCACTAACCCTTGCATCGCTGTTTTGAAAGTTGCCAGGGTTTCTGCATCGGGCGTTATCTGAATAAGGCAATTTACGTCTGGCTTTAACACATTTCTGAATTGTGCCTCACACTCATCAGTGTTCACCGCTGCCAGGCTTGAGTTTGATAGGATCAGTATCAACAGAGCGTAATAATGGGATTTTCTCATGCTATTGTCCTCCGCAGATTTCACTGATTTTTTCTTGTATCGCCTTTTTAGCGCTGGCTTTGAAATTTGAATTATTCGCGATTAACTTTCCGATATCTCCTCTGGGGGAGGAGTCGAAGTCAAAAACCTTGCAGGTTTGATTATCAATCAGGAAAGAAAAATCAAAATTTTCCGTAACGCTTGTTTTAAATAAAGCCGAATCGGACGTTTTACACTTTACCGAAAGTTGCGCTTTAATTTTAGATGTAATGGCGCCCGGGCAATAGGAAAACTTTTTCAACCTTACACGAGCGGTTTTGTCGATATGATCGAAATCAGCACACAGGTCGGCACTTTCAATCTGAGGCTTAATGCTGTTGTACAGGAGTGTATTAAGGGCATCATTACATGCATAAGATGAGAAGCAGGGGATAATGGCCAGAATAAAAATAGTGCTTTTCATATTAGCTTTGCTCTTTTTGTGGTGATTTGAAAATCAGAGAGATGGCTTTCCAGGTCATGTACAGGGTAATTAAAGAGAGAGTGAGCATGATTACAGGTTGCCATAACGGAACGTAACTTACCCCATGCCAACCTTCCTCGTTCATATTCGAGAAGTCGCCATACCGATATGAGTCCCAACTTAGCAGATACGCTGGGCTTACTAATTCATAAAGCGAGACGACTTCAGGCGTTTTAACATTTGACCATGCCTGCCAATCGTGAAATCGTCGCCAGAAATGAACCTGCAACACTACAGGAAAAATAAGGATTAGCGAAAAAAGTACCACTTTCCATTTTTTGAGCAATCCATGCATCTGACTGTCATCAAGCCATAGGCCTGGCATTCGATTTTCCCAGCCTTGCTTGTTTTCATGCGCAGTGATTTGGTAACAAATATAAAGCACAGCGATACTCAATAGTGAGCCAAACGAAAGGTAAAAAATGGGTATCGAACTCCAGTTTTCCGAGGGGTTAAATGATTCGATTAAATCCCCATTATTAGTTCTGTCCATGAATAAACTGCCCAATATGTAAAGCACATAGAAAGTTGCTAACGTATTCCACAATTTATTCATGAGACGTCCTTTTTAAGAGAGTTTTGTCGCAAAATGCCTTAAACCACAATCACCCGTCTGTCGTCTGCGGCATTACTGAGTGTAATGGTCGTTAAGAACAGCTCTTCATCTTCCCCAATGCTTTCCTGTAGAAGCAGGAATAGCGAGAGTAAGCGCAGGTTGATGCCTGATTGCGCAATGCCCAGTTTTGAATAGAGATCTTCCAGCCAGTTTTTCGGAATGTTCTCCACACTCACCCATTCATCCAGATCTTTCTGGAATCGCTTGTTGAGTGTCTTTAGCTGAGTGTTCAGTGCTACCAGGTCGTCTTTGGGGCTGGTGCCTGCACTAAATTTAGTTACTGCCGTTTCAATGGCGTTCAATGTTTCAGGGAGTTTACTCAGGGCGCGGGCCACTTTTACGTATTTTTCAAAGGTTGCATTAATCGCTCTCCAGCCGTACTTTTTGGCGCCGTCTGATTTTTTGGGGATATCGCCAAGCAAACGTTGGAAATCATCGAGTTTCTTCAAATCATTCTTTATGGCATTCATACTGATATTAGTACTCGTTGGCGAGCCCGTTAAATCAGTAAACAGCTTGTTGTAGTCCTCGTAGTCAGAATCTAATACTTCGTAAAGCTTAAGAATGTTCTTCAATGCGGGATCGATGATGTCATTTTTTTTGGTGAGATAAACCAAATACACAATTGCACTGTTGAACAGGTTGTTAGCGTTTAAGCCCAGCAACTTTTCGTAGGTTTGCTTACTGGCCCGCAAGCTGATGGATATCTGGCTTTTGGTGTAGAGCGCAGGGGTTTGAGAAAGGGCCTTCTGATACTCTGTGATAGCGGGCATAATGCGCTCTTGTGGAATGAGTACAGGTACTGCAACATCACCCGGAAAATCGGCAAAACGTTTGTCATCGCGAAAATCCAATGAATCGAAAAAGTCCATTATTTCATTGGCAGAATGGAGTTTGTCGTCTGAATTGGTGTAGTCAAGGCCCACACTGCCCACAAAGTCCGGATTTTGTGCCGCCTGAAAAATGCCATAAGTAAGGTTGAGTACCGCTTCCCGTGTTTCACCTAAGCCGCTGGCTGTTGCCGATACTTTGTACTCCTGGCGCACAAAAAGATTACCACTGGGGTCAACTTCAACATTTAACTGCGCCATTACATCCTTAAGTGAATTAATATCATTGCCAATAATGCTAAGGCCCAGCGTGGTGGTATTGTTACGAATGGTTTGTATGGCGGCAGACTCGCTTATAATGGTGATTTTATTTTCTTGCTTTAATTTGGGCAGTAAGCGGCTGACTTTTTTCTCGTCGCCAATGACAAGGCTTCGGTAAAGGGTTTGAACATCTGCCGAATCCGGCTCCTCAAGCAGAATCTCAAGCGTATGCGTAAGCGATTCAGAGCGCTTGCGTAGCTCATCATATGCCAGCCCCAGTTTAATATTGGCCGATTTCTCAAGGGCTTTGGTGATCTTCTCTTTAAAGGCTTTGTATTTGGATATTACAAGGTTGAAGTTGGCTTCAACTTGGCTATTAAAATTGTTGAGTGCGTCGCTAACTTCTTTGCCCAATGCGGCAATGGGTTGCAGTTCTTGTTTGGTTTTACCGCTGATTTTGTTAGCAAACTCATCTGCCTGATCTTTGATTTTGCTTTGTACGTCTTTGAGTTTATCGCTAAGGGTTGCTTCGGCTTTATCTTTTAATGGTTTTAAGGTATCGCTTGCAGCGTCAGATACGCCAAATACATCAAATAGTTTAGTTAACACCTTGTCGGTGAGCTCTTCTGCATCCTCTTCGCTTGAAAGGGGGATTCGGTCAATCAGGTTTGCCAGTTCATCATCAATAAGGGCTTTAACCGCGTCATCTACGTCCGTTTGTCCCAGCGCGAGATTAGCAATGGGTTTATACCAGGCATCATCACTAACGGTATTCTGTAAACTTTTGACTAGCTCCTCCCCTGGGGAACTGTTGTCTTCCAGCCATTTAACCAGATCGTCTCCTTTTACCAGCAACGCCTCTACGTATTGGCCGGCAAGTTTATCCAGGCCTTTAATTTGCGCCCCTAAAGCAAGGTTTAAAGCGTTAGTTTGTTCATTGGATTCCTCAATGGTTACCTTCAGGAGTAACTTGCCCGAGCCGGCTTGTTTGGTGACCAATAAGGATACATCGCCGCTCAGAGTATGCTCTCGGGATGCCCCAATTTCCGCAGAAAAATCTACTTCAATCAGGTTACCTTTAAGATCGGATTTGGTGACCAGTGATTTGCCAATACCCATTTTGCCCTTGAGTGTGAATGACGTACCGGTGTTCATAGAACATGCCCGATAACCAGCTAACTTGTTGGTAACTGTTGGCTGCTGAAGCAGCACCTGCATAGAGGGCAAGCTCCAGGGCATCACAGGCGTTTTATACATAAGCCACAGCGCCTGGTAGGTGGGGGTGTTGGCACCCACCTGAAAATAGGTGCTTAATTTTAATTCGCCGGCCTGAGCAAGACTGGCGCTTATATTGATTGCCTCTATTGTGCCGGCTAACGAGGCATTCACTTTGTAAGCTGCCGATACGCTCTGATTAATCAGGCAGTCAGATTCGGCAATATTGAGCTTCGCCAGTTCCAAAGCTGAAACTCGGTTTAACACGTTAAGGTTATAACTCCCTTCTGCGCCGACGCTAAGGCCAACGGCAAAGTCTTTAATTTCAGAGTCGTAGGCTTTATCAAACGTAAAGGTTTTGTTTAGGCCTTCTGTTTGTTCGCCTATCGGGGCAACCACCTGCTCCCATTGGTCCAGGAGTTTTAGGGTGGTTTTGTATGCCTTCTCGTTCTTAATAGTTTGCTGTTTACTGGCCGGAAAGAGGGCGACTGCGCTATCAATCAGCTTTTTGGCTTCGGTAGGTATATCAATCAGGTTGGGGTCGTTTGCCAGGGCTTGCAGGTCATCGAATACCTTTTCCAGCTTGGCTAACTTCGTTTTAGCCGTGGCAGTAGCATTGTTGATAACTTCCTGTTTTTCTTTCTTGAGCAGTTTTATCAGTTCCGCGATGGCAGAAGGTGCCAGGTACTCACGGGGTACAACACGAGAAAGTGACGATAGTAATTTCATGCTTAAATCCTTTTAAATAAGCCGGTTCAGGCAAAATGTATTTATAGTTTCATGTTATGAAGCTTTGTATTTTAGCTGTACCACCAGGGCATTCTGATGCCGAATAGCTTTTTATTTTCTATTGCTAACAGGGGTTTCAGGTATTTTTTGCTAGCCAGCACCAACCCTTTATTCCACATGCCGCCTACGCCTTCGTTATCCAGCCATTCGCTTAGCCTGGTTCGGATCCGGCGGTAAAAGGCCTCGCGGTTTTCTTTGTCTACCTTTTCCATTTTGATTTCGGATAAATCCATTGCCAGCAGTTTGATTTTTTCTTCGCTGATTTGGTTTGCGCGACTTGCCACGTTCAGCGGCAAGTGATCGCCTTTAGCATTGGGGTTAGCCCGTTGTTCAAGAATATGTTCTACCACCTGCATACCTCTAATTCGGCCGAGCAGGTAATCATGTTCACGTAGTCGTTTATCGAGAAAACCTAAAAAGGCGGCCAAAGGCTCGCTGGCGAGTTCTGCATCTGTGGCCGTAATGGTATAAACCTTCATGCTCTCACGGTTATTTAAGTCGCCGGATTTCTCAAGCAGTACCACGCCTTTGATCCATGCGTTTTTAAGTAGCAGCGGTAACTGTTTAAGTGCTGGAGTGTTACAGTAAGCTAGTTCGAGCCGAGCTAAATCGGCGGTAAGCTGAGCCTGTTGCCCTTTGTACAGAACCAAAAGAAAGTCATCAAAAGCGTTGTCGAGAGGTGCTACCAGGTCCGTGCTCGTTTGCAGCATTTCGAGAAGGTTTTCGGCGCGCTCATCCAAGCGTTTAACTCTTTCATTTACTGAGTCTATTTGCATCCATTCCTGAAAACGCCCCTGCCAGAAAATGCTTTGTACCATCTGCATGGCAGTTTCGGTCATGCTGGTGGACTCGTCCACTTTAAAGGTGGCTGAGCGTACCGATGTTTTCGGGTTGGGAGAAATATAAAAGTAATACCTGTTTTCGTAATCCTGCGGCGTTTTATCCACTCTGTCTGACAATGTTCTTGCCATCCCCAGTGGGTAATTGTTAAAAGCACCGCCATCCATGTAGTAAAAGTCTGTATCGGCGTTTGGATTTGCTTCGTCAAATGGCGATGCACCGCGATTGGCATAGTCATCTGCATGGCGTTGCCAGTTTCTGATCAGCTTAATAGGCGAAAAGGCCAGCGGAAATGCGCCGCACCCCCGGCACGCCATAATAATTTCCTGCCATTGTTGCTCGCTATAGTTATTAGTGAGTTTTTCGGTTACCCGGTCCTGAAAGCGAGTTTGAACGAAGTCGCCCTGATCCAGGCCTTCCTTGGAGGTAGAGAACACCTTCACCTTGTAGTCCACGCCATTCAGGTTAGACATGGCCAGGCCCAAATGGATAGTGTCTGCCGCCGAATTATGCGGGCCGCTGGTGTTTATTTGGCTATTGGTGTGGCGGTTTATTATTAAATCTTCGGCTATCTTGCCCACAAAGTTAGAAGAGAGCAGGGAGGTTCGGGGGAAGTCACCTTGATGGGGAGTGAGTAAGCCGTCGATGTCCACCTTCTCAACCCAGGCCTGATAGCCGGCGTTAGTGGTTTCTCCGTTAAGTAAGTCTGGGTCATACAAAAGCTTGTGGGCAATCAGCGCCGCGGTCATACCTCCAGCTGAAGCGCCGGTAAGTACGTCTATTGCAATCCGTTGATCGGAACCCTCTGGCAGTGAGTTATTGTGTTCGGCGAATGCCCGGATGATTTCGTACACTGTGCCGGCTTCATACGAACCCAGACTCACAGCTCCTGAAATGGCAAATGCCACGCGATAAGTCATAGTCCAGCTCCTAATTCGAGTCCTTTTGAATCACTTAGCTAGCTAGACATCAGATCCTGTTACGTTAATTTTCATGGCTAATTTTTGGTCACTAAATATAGGTTAAGACTGTTTGAGTTGGCAATAAATTTTTTAAGAAATGTTCTTAAAGAGCCTCGTTTTATTAAACAATAAAACATTTATGGCTAGAAATGTTTTAGTGTGTTGAACTTTATCAAGTTATTGATTTGTATTGTTTAATTTTTTTGGTTTTAGTGCTAACTGGCAGGTGTTTTATAACCACTGACAGTGTTCTGTGTTAATATTAATAGATAATCCCACACCGATAGCCGGTGACGGCCAATTCGTCGCGCCAGCACTTGAGATGCTGGAGGATGAAGCCGCCATCATGAACGTGAAATGCTAATGGCTACCAACTAGCATCCGTCCAATGAATGTTTAACCCGAACATGTTTTGTCGTTGTAGACTTTTTGCAATGAAATGTCAGCTATTTGAGTGAGATATAATTATCTTCAACTGTTCAAAAATAAATCTACCACTGCTTCTCAGAATATTATAAGTTATAACGGAGGTTGCAAATATTGCTGTTCAGGGCTGATATTTTTGACAGTAGGTTGCTTCACAAAATTATCTTTTTACCCCTCACCTCAAACACGGATGTTAGGCGACGTTTAGTTCGTCAATAGCGCTGACTGTGCGCTTGTATTTTCTGCATTCTCTAAATGGAATTTAAACAGGGATAGTAATGATGCAGCACCTTCATTTTATTTCAACCAGGCTCTGGTCTGTCTTTTTTTTCAGTGCATTTCTGTTGCACGGTAAGTTCGCTGTTGGCAATGAATGGTTAACTTCTGAACTGTTAATCCAATCACCGGTAAATCATAGTCTTGGTCATAGTTCCAATATCAGTTTGTCAACTTCTGGTGAGTTTGCTGCATTCAGAAGCTGCGCCGGGAATATGAGTTTTGAAAGTCAGGGGCGCTGCGATATTTATCGTAAAAATCTACTCACAGGGGAGTTGGAATTAGTCTCTGCAAGTCATCACAATCACACTGAGAAATCGGGAAATGGTAGTGATCAACCAGCAATTTCCGGTGATGGGCGATATGTTGTGTTTGCTTCACAAGCTGATGATTTATTGCCTGAAGTTGGGACTACAACCAGTGATATCTATTTATGGGACGCGCAAACAAAATTGATTGAGCTGATCTCTTATACAGCAGATGGATCGTCTGGTAACAAGGGGTCATTCGCTCCCGACATATCTGGTGACGGTAGTTTAATTGTGTTTGAAAGCAAAGCGACAGATTTGGATGTAAACACCCATGATTTCAATAAGTCAGAAGATATCTTCCTGCATAATCGCCAGACAGGTGAAACCAAAAGATTAACAGTAAGTGAGAACGGTGAAAGTGATCAGGACTCTTCCAACCCCAAAATTAGTGCAGACGGCAAGTTTGTGGTCTTTCAGTCGAGAGCGTCAAACCTTACTAGCGTTGTTAGTGGAGTTAATTCTGATATCTATAGATATAACGTAGATTCAGGCTTTTTAGAGCTGGTAAGTATCAATGCTGCCGGAGAGCCTGACACTAGAAACGACAGCTCATTTCCAGCAATGAGTGCAGATGGTAATCGTATCGCGTTCAGAGCTGGAGCCAGTCTGACAACTCAGGATGACGATACCATGGCTGATATCTATGTGCGGGATATGGAGTCAGGGATCACAGAACTGGTTAGTCTGTCTGTAACAGGGCTTAACGATACGGGCGAAGCGGCTCTGGGGAGGGTAGGCATAAGTAGCGACGGAACCAGAGTGGTGTTTTCCTATGCTGATAGTAGCGGCACATTTGGCACTGACACTTATTCCGGGAATAATGTTTATTTGCGAGATCTTAGCACAGATTCAACGTTACTGATTTCGCAACAAGTCAATACTGGTAGCTTGCGAGAAGGGGATGCCCTGAGTCCGGTAATTTCGGGTGATGGTTCTATAGTTGGCTTTGAATCTGAGTCGACGGTATTCGACATTAATGACCGTGATACAAAAAATGATGTGTATATCGTAAATACCGAAAGTACTATAACCGATAAAGTGAGCGTCCCAATTTCTTTAGGCACTCACGGAGATATTCATGAAGTGGCTATTTCAAATAATGGTCGCTATATATTGTTCCGAACAGATGACAAGTTATTAAGCCAGACCGGAGATTCAGCGAACGACGAACTATTTTTACTTGACCGCGATACACTAGCTATTATGCATATTCGTTTAGGGATAAATGGTGATGATATTACCCATCCATTTGAGAATGGTATTGATATCAGTGACAACGGCAACGTGATTGCCTTTTCAACCCGGGCTGAAAATATCTATCCTATCAGCGACTCATCAATTCGCATTGTTTATCGCTTCCAACTGGATACTGAAGAATTAACGGTTGTTAGCAAAAATGGAGCGGATGCCAGCTCTTTCTTATCTAATGGCAGTGCCTATGATCCCAGCATATCAGGGGATGGCAGATACATAGCTTTTACTGCAGAAGGCACCAATATTACAGCGCCTGATAACGGGAGCTGGATTGGGATGATACGTGTTTATTTATACGACCACTCTACAGGGGTTAGTGAGATGGTAAGTGTCACCAATGATAATAGGGTTGACTATTCTAACGAACCCGAAATCTCAGGAAATGGCGACTATGTTGTTTATACTTCAACAGCAGATGAGTTGATTGGCGAGCAGTACAGTTCAAGTCAAATTATATTATATGACGTTAAGGGCAATACTAACGTAATGCTCTCACAGACTTCAGCAGGGGGGATTGGCAACCATGACTCGTACTTTCCTGAGATCTCCGATGATGGCGGAACCGTTATATACATGAGTAAGGCATCCAACCTCATTTCAGGCTTTGGGTCCAACAGTATGCCGGTGCTTATTCGGCATACGGTGGCTAGCGGGGAAAAACAAGTAATGAATGTTGATTCCCTGGGTAACTTCTACGCCATTGAGTCTTATCCTGCTCTGTCGGGTGAGGGTCAGCATGTAGCCTTCAATTACGACAAAGGGACTGATAATTTTGGTGTTGCTGTTGCGGATGCCGTCGTTGGTAACATTAGTATAATAAATGAAAATATCGGTGAACGTTTCAGGTTGTTTACTCCTAAGCTGACCAATGATGGAAGTCTGGTATTTTATGGTTCCAGAACTAATGATTTAGGTCTTTTAGCGACAGATAGATCACAGATATACATAGCTACAACCGATTCAGACAACGACGGCCTGCCCAATGACTGGGAAGTGCAATACGGGTTAGACCCTTTTATTGCGCAAGATGCGAGCATTGATACCGACAGCGACAGCCTGACCGATTACGAGGAATATTATTTGGGTACCTCGCCAATCGATACTGATACCGATGGAGACGGGTACGATGATGCTACCGATGCCTTCCCAGTAGATGCTACTGAGTGGCGGGATACCGATGGTGACGGAATTGGCGATAATTCAGAAGAGCCGGTGCGTGCCGATGTGAACGGTGATGGGCGTGCAGATTTGGTATGGCGCAACGCCAGTAAAACGCAGGGCTGGAACTTCCTTTGGAATATGAACGGTACAGAAATAGCCTCGCTCAGTCCTATCAATGTTGTTCAGGGAGAAAATTGGCAGCTTTCTCTCGGCGACTTCAACGGTGATGGAAAGTCCGACTTGTTCTGGCGCGATCCGGCACAGTTTGGTGGAATGAACTATGTCTTTGAAATGAATGGCGTACAAATCGTCCAAAAGAGTCGAATGCCTAATGCATCACCCAACTTTAGCTTATTAAAAAATGGCGACATAAACGGTGATGGTAAAGATGATGTTATCTGGCACAACACCGATACCAACACTCTGGCTTTCTGGTTAATGAACGGTGATACCAGACAGTATTGTCTGAGCCGCAGTCTGGCGGGCGTTACCTTTGAAGGCGTTGATAATTTCGATTCTGATGCTGCTATGGAAATGGTGGTAAGAGAAGGCGACCAGATCAAGCTTTGGTCTTATGATGCCGCGACTCTTATAATGACAGAAACAGATACAGAGGGGGTTGCTCCATCAGACTGGCTCCTGGCCGGCACTGGTGATTTGGACGGAGACGGAACCGCAGATTTAATCTGGCGTAACACCGTTGATGGCCGCAACTCAGTGTACTTTATGAAAGACGGTGTTGTTGATAGCATCGAAATTCTGGCTGATGTCAGCGTTGACTGGAACCTGGCTAAAATCGAAGACTTTAATGGCGATGGCAAAGTCGACTTTTTGTGGCGCAGTGAAGTTCAGGGAGGCCGAAATATCGTGCACTTAATGAATGGTACTACCAGAATGGCTACCGGAGTCATAAAAACGGTAAGCCAGGCATCTTGGTATATGGCCAAATGAAGGCTGATAGTTAGATGAAAGGGTTGCGAGAGCGCGGCCTTTTATCTTTTGCAAAAGGAGCGGTAATGTTTAATAAACTCCTGCTATTACTCATTGTAATAACCCTGGGGTATGCAGTATCGGCCATTTATATCCCGATGTCCGAAACGGCCGGGCAGAGTGTTGCGGAGGCTGGGCAACGGTTGCAAGATGCACTATCGGCTGACTATGAGGTGTCGATTGCACGCACCGTTATCAAGAAAGGTGCTCTGGTTGAAGGCGTTTCACTGTTAAACGCCCAGGCATTGGTGAATAACAACCTCTCAACGGTTGCCGGTGAGGTCCAAATCGTCGCACCAACACTTGAGATGCTGGACGATGAAACCGCCATCATGGAAGCTGATATGTTAATGAACTACCAGCCAGCAGACGAAGCGGCCAGACAGAGGTTACTTGAAGAGCTCAGAGTCGCCAGCAGTATGGTGTCGGCAATAGATAGAGAGCCGCAAGCGTTCGTGGTTGTCGACGATGGCGTGTTGATGGTACCAGCGACCGATGGAATGCAAGTTGAGGAATTATTGCCCAGCGCTAAAATGACAGATTAAGCTCGCTATTATAAACACCGAAAGCTTTCTATTTTATAAAAAATGGCTCTCATGTTGCGGTTTCTTGCTCTTTGCTGATTCGTTTGAGTATTTACTTGCCAGCTATAAACGCCGCGTTTTAATTGCATTAAATCATCGATTATGGCTTTTACTTACTGTAATTCAAAAAAGAAGTGAGAATAATAACTCATATAGTAATATGGGAGAGTTGGAACATTAATGGATGAATAACTTAAGGGTTTGTACAAAGCAATGAAAACGGTATTTGTAGCCGGCCACCGCGGAATGGTGGGTGCAGCAATTGTAAGAAATTTAGAAAAGCGCGGTGGTGTTACTATTGTTACCCGTACCCGCAGTGAACTCGACTTAACCAGCCAGGCGGCGGTGTCGCAGTTTTTTGTCGAGAATAACATTGATGAAGTGTATTTAGCGGCCGCGAAAGTAGGCGGCATTCACGCTAACAATACGTATCCTGCCGAATTCATCTACGAAAACCTGATGATAGAAGCTAACATTATTCACGCGGCCCATGCGAATGATGTACAGAAACTGCTGTTTTTAGGCTCCAGCTGTATTTACCCTAAGCTGGCTGAGCAGCCCATGACCGAAAAAGCCTTGCTAACCGGTGCACTGGAAGAAACCAACGAGCCTTATGCTATTGCAAAAATAGCCGGGATTAAGCTGTGCGAAAGCTATAACCGCCAGTATGGCCGTGATTACCGCTCGGTAATGCCCACCAATCTGTATGGCCCCAATGATAACTTCCACCCGGAAAACTCCCATGTTATTCCGGCCTTATTACGCCGTTTTCACGAAGCGGCGCAACGTGGCGATGCTGAAGTTATTGCCTGGGGCAGTGGTAAACCTATGCGTGAGTTTTTGCACGTAGACGACATGGCAGCCGCCAGCGTACACGTTATGGAGCTGGATAAAGCTACTTACGATGAAAACACCGAGCCAATGTTAAGTCATATTAACGTGGGGACCGGCGTAGATTGTACCATTAAAGAGCTGGTGGAGACCGTAGCCAAAGTCACCGGATTCAAAGGAAACATCGTGTGGGATAGCACTAAACCAGACGGTGCACCGCGCAAGCTGATGGATGTTTCCCGCCTACATGCTTTAGGCTGGCAGCATACTTATAGTCTGGAAGATGGCCTGGCTCATGCGTTTGAATGGTTCCTGGCGAATCAGGATAATTTTCGCGGGTAAATGAATACCTTAAAAAGCAGTAGTGAAGTAATTCAATGAGCATAGTAAAGAAACTGAAAAACAAAATTGATTCGCTGGGTGTTGAAAAGCATTATGCGGATTTTAGTATTGACGCCATAGGTGTAGATGGATTTGTCGGGTGGGCCCGAAAAGCCGGTGATACATCTTGTCGCTCTTGTTACGTAAAGTTGTTCTCTGGAGATAAGTTGATTGCAGAAGGCAAGGCCAATCAATACCGGGATGACCTGCATGACATGGGCTATGGAAACGGTTGCAAAGGTTTTAATTTAAAGGTGAATTGGCGGGCTTTGGACACGGGCGAAAATAAACTGTCAGTGTTGATTGATGATCACAAAGTAAAAGTCATCCGGTTACCATTAACCATTCCTGAGTTTATTAGTGCCGCAATGCAAGAACAACATAAACGCTAAATGCACATCGTAGTTATAGACCCGGGGTTCGAAGATCTTCATTCACATCATGCTAATGTGAATGAAGGGCTTTTCACCTGTATTGAGTCTACCGGCAATAGCCGTTTAGTGACACTTGCTGCAATGAAGTTAAATCAAACGACTGCAGCTCAATTGATCCCCGATAGTACCCTGCCATTTTTTTTAACCCCGTGTTATACCAATCGGTTAAAGCCTCTTGATAAGGAGCGCGAGCAACAACTCGCTGAAGACTTTGCCGAAGAGTTAACCAAGGCATTTGATGAGGGGCACATTGAATCTTCGAGTACCTTGGTGTTGCATACTTTTTTTAGCTTCCATCTGTTGGGGCTGGCTATTTGGTTGATGCGATATAAAACCGAATTCTTTGGCGGAATTGTTTTATGTGGCATGTTTTACCCAGGCAGTTCACAGTTACATACATTGGATAATAACGTTGAGTTTAAACGCTTTTTGCGCTTTAAACTGGCAGCGGGTTATGTGTCTCATGCGGTTGCGCAAAACGAACGGATTATTGTGGCAACCAGTTGCATGGATTTTGTGGAAAGCTACCAGAAATTGTTTACGCAGCCCGTGCAGATCCACCCCGTCGTAACCTGGAACGAGACGTCATTAAGTGAATCTGATGCTAAAAGTAAGCGAAAGTCGATCTTATTATACGCTGGTAGTGTGAAGCAGGACAAAGGCCTGGAATTTCTCTTAACGAGCGCGGAGCAGTTGCTGCGTGCCTTCCCTTCCGTTGAATTTATTGTCCATCTGAATACTTCATCGCCAGGGATCAGGGATTTTCAGAATGCAGAGTCAATGTTACAGGCGTTGCTACAAAAATATCCGAACTTACAATGCCACTTTGGTTACCTGAGTAATACCGACTACCAGTGCCTGTTAAATCAGGCTAGTGCTATTGTTTGTCACTATGATCCTCAAGTATATAGCCATAAGACTTCAGGCCTTCTCTGGGATGCTATGTCGCGCGAAAATATGGGAGTGATTTGTACAAATGATTGTTGGCTTTCCCGTGAGTACGAGGCCATCGGTGGCAAGCCTTTTACCTTTGACTATAATAATTTCGACAGCCTGAAAAATTCTTTATCGCGCTGGCTTTACAGTGAAGGCCCATTTATTCTTCCAAACCATTACTATGAGTCCTTGGTCAAAAGCTTTCCTGAATGGCTTAAACAGCATTGCCTAAACTTGCACAATTTGACTAAGGCTGGTTCATAGGTTGGACATTAAGGATTAACCGAAACCAATCCATACTTC
>CETO01061949.1_pt1 | contig 17392 bp, 12 predicted proteins | sample 531351 | NCBI WGS metagenome assembly CETO01 (sample SAMEA2622678, study PRJEB7988) | marine metagenome | isolation source: saline water (ENVO:00002010), including | reverse complement strand
TTTAACTTAGACCGCTGCTTGAATCACAATCTTGCCCTGTATTTCGGCGATAAACACGCCCCGGAACAATGTGGGCACTGCTCGGTATGCCGTGGCCAGGTGTTGCAGTTAGCAAAACGCGAGGATGACGTGAACCCGTCGTCACTGATTGAGGATTTTCAGGCTATTCATCACTGGCTGTCGAATCAGCCCTCGGACGCTACCATAACAGCCGCACTGATCGCGCGTTTTGCGGCAGGATTAACCCAACCGGTATTTACCAAACTAAAGGCCCGCAAGCACCCGCAGTTTGGCAAACATGAAAATGTGTCTTACCACACGTTGCTTAAAAGCGCACAACACGTGATGGATAATCAGGCGTATTGAAATGAGGAAGATGATTTATGCCTTAATATACGACCGTTTCAGACGAATAGCGGAAGTTGACCTAAGTCTCATGGTAAGACAGTTTCAGAAAAAAAGGGGACGTTACACATCATTTAATTCCATGGCAGTTTCGAAATCATGAAATGGTAAGAAGAGCCGCAGAAAGTGGTTTTAATATGAATAGCGCGAGAAAAGGAATGAATTTTAGAGTAAGTGATAGTCTACATATGTTTGGGCGGCGTCATAGAAGATACAAACGTATAATTGGTAAATTACTTGATAGAGATATGAGACGAAATCCAAGCATGTCGCCTCGTGAAGCGGCTGCTAGGCTCAATAGTTACGCTGACAAAGCCCGATATCTCCTTACCCAAAGTAGCTGGAAATTAGGTAAATGAGCAAATTCAAATGGGATCAGTGCCAACAACACAAAGATGGATGGGAGTTCTTTTTAAGTACGAGTATAACTATTATTGATTGGTCTGCTCTTTTCACTGAAATAAAGACTCAAATTGCAGAGAAAACATCTGGAGAAAACTTTAAGATCAATATCAATCTCAGACTTGAGGCAGGAATGATCTATATTTTTCCTTGTGATAAAGACCAAGTTGACTGCGAAATTGATGTAATAGTTGGCATACAGTTAGAAGAGATAATGGACGAATATCATGTTGCATCAGTATCGCTCAACGATATTGATTTTGAGCAAAGGCTTGCAAAAATTAGAGAAAACTTAATCAAACTGTTGAAAAATGAGCTCCTTAAGAAGGATTCGCCTATTAATTCTGACTTGATAATATTTACCGATATTGAATTTAGAGTTATTGAAGCCTGTTTCTTTTAGAAATGGAGTGCATTGATAGACTGGTTGAATCAATCCGAGTTTGTCAGAGGCTAATTATCTTGAGGGAATTAGTCAATGAACAAAAGAATAAGGTATTCCACATAAGTCCGCTACAAGCACCATAGCAGCTTTCGGCAATTGAGATGCCCTATGGCTGCTTTTGAACAATAGCTGAAGTATCAGAACTGATTGAGGTACACTTAATTCATTGCCTGAGTAAGTGAGAACTCATCCGCCTCGCCTAATACCCACGCTTTCGGTTGTCTGGTTGTGACGTTGAGCTAAACATCGACTTCATTTGATTGGCAAACGCGACGAATTTTTCCTTCATCGTACGTTTAATATCGATATCTACACCGCCCATTAATACAAACCCTTCTACCGTAATTGTAGGTGCCTGTCGGTCTGCAATTGACGGCGTATTGTTGTCAAGGCCACCCATTACGCAAAATGCTTTGGTAACCACATTTACATTTTCAGGCACTTTTATATCAACGCCGCCCATTACACACAGTACTTTTACGGTAATGTTCTGAGCACGAAATTCAGCATCCGTGAAATCAATATCGGTACCGCCCATTAGTGCGATTACCCGGATTTCCCGCGGTACAGTCCATCGGCCTGTGCGCGTTGAGCCGCCCATGATATTCACAATAGTATCGCGCTCCGGTGCTTCGCCGGTTGCATAGTTCACACTGAACTTGTGTTCCTTTTCACGACTGTAATCGCCGTCTACCTGTAAGGTAAGATCTGCTGCCAAAGCGACAATTTCATGATGGTCATTACTCGCCATGGCTTCGTCCAATCGTCGCTCAAAAGCTTCCACAGAAATCACACCGTGACTGTAGTGATAAATGAGTTTATCAATGACTTCTTCGCGTACCTGCTCAATGGGACGGTCTTCCAGCTTTACCATGACGGTTTCCTTCTTCTCGTTATGCGCGTTATTCACGCTCATCTAATAATGCTTCAATTAGAAGCAAAGTCCACACCAAAATAAAAGTAATTGAAAATCAATAAATTAGAATTAACACGCAAATACAAGCTTAGCGCTTTTCGCCATTTATTAACCAATATCGCCGATGTCCCGGATATACAGCCACCAGCTCTAACTATCTCTTATCAGGAAAAGGTCACACCGAAAACGGGAACGTTTCCGTGGCTCAGATGATGAAACACTGTCAGCATGAAATTACTGTAATGCAGCGAACTAACCCTCGAACATTACACGTAGACTCCAGTGACGGGCTTCATCACCCAATCACCCTGGCCAGCCTTTCGGCTGGCTTTTTTTATTTGAAGTTCCAGTCGGGAATTTATGTGTTAACACCGGTCAAACGCCTTTCTTGCACCAGCGAAAAAAACACTACTACTTTAGCACTAAGCGTCTAATAACTTGGTACTTTTCTAAAGTACTACAAGGTAAAACCGGGAACTTTTCCCGGTGTCACAGGGAACAATTCCATAGGAGGAATGCCCGCAAATTTTCATACTTAGCCTCATATTAACCAGCCATTAACACGATGCGTACATTCATCGCAGCCACATACAATAACAGCTGATGTTAGAACGCACAGGGCACATAATCGGACATACATCATGAAAAAAACCGCGTACTTATATTTGGCATCCTGTATAGCCGCAAGCTTTCAGGCCAGTGCTCAGGAACAAGACATTGAACAGGTCACCGTATACGGACAATCTCCCCTTAGTTTTGTGAGTGGGCTATCGGAATACTCGCCCGCCAGTCAGCATTTGGATGCCGATGCATTGGAAGTTGAAAATGGCAATTCGTTGGCCAGAATTCTGGACAATCAACTGGTCAGTGTGTCGATTAACGATGTGCAAAATAACCCGTTTCAAGCCGATCTCCAATACCGTGGATTTACCGCCTCTCCCTTGCTGGGTCTGCCTCAGGGATTGTCGGTTTACTTAAACGGCACACGCTTTAACGAACCTTTTGGTGATACCGTAAACTGGGATCTCCTTCCACCTTCAGCATTGGATTCTGTCACCCTGGTATCGGGTGCTAACCCGGTATTTGGTCAGAATACCCTGGGTGGGGCGCTTATTTTAAATACCAAAGACGGCTTTTCTTTCCCACACAATAAAGTCACCGTCATGGGCGGCGATTTTAGCCAGCGCGGCATCAACCTTGAATCAGGCGACAACAATGGCGAGTGGGGCTATTACATTAATATCAACAAATACGAAGAAGACGGTTGGCGCGACTATTCGCCCAGCGATATTCAGCAAGGGCTGGCTAACATTACCCACAAAGGTAAAGACAGCGCCACCCGCATCACGCTGGCTGTGAATGAAAACGATTTGATTGGTAACGGTGCCATTCCGGTAGACTTGATCCCGTACGAGGGGCGCGCAGCCATTTATACTCGCCCGGATCAGACCTTTACTAACCTGCGCTTCCTGAACCTGAATCACGAGTGGAACCTGGACGACGATTTGGTATTGCGTCTGAACGCCTACTACCGTGAAAACGAAATCGAAACCTACAACGGTGACGACAGTGACTACGAAGAATGTGATGTAGGTTATGGCGAGACCTTATGTGAAGAGGACGAAGAAGCTGAACTGTTTGAAGACGATGATGATGCAGAGGCCGCCACGCTCACAACGTCTGATGATGACGACGATGACGACGAAGCATTCGAAGAAGACGACGCCGTTCAGTTTGTAGGTTTTGACCCGTTAGTCCCATTAGAAAACATCAGTGACGTTGACCCTGATACCCTGGATGGTACCGCCAATACCAGCTTTACCGACCAGCAAAGCTTTGGCTTCAGCGCCGAACTGGCGGGTAAAGCTGCCACAGGTTCAATGACACACCACTGGGTAGTTGGTCTGGGCATCGACACCGCTGATATTTCATTTCGCAGCGACACCGAATTTGCCGTACTCGACAATGAGACGCCTGAGAGCAGCCGTGGCGTTACCGGCATTGGCGTATTTGACGAAGGTTCCCGTGTGCGTTTGACTACCGATGTTCGCCACACCTATGCGTTTGTTAGCGATGTCATAGATCTGAACGACAACTGGCAACTGGCTCTGGCCGCACGCTACAACAAATCCACTATTGATATGGTAGATGGCGTTGAAGTAGGCGAAGGCTCGCTGAACGGTAACCACGCATTTAACCGGTTTAATCCTTCTGCCACGGTGCACTACCGTACCGACGGCTACCATGCGTATGCGTCTTACAGCCAATCGTCACGTACACCGACGCCAGCAGAACTAAGCTGCGCCGACGAAGACGATCCGTGTAAACTGCCCAATGGTTTTGTGGCCGATCCGCCGCTGGATCAGGTACGCACTGATACCCTTGAACTGGGCGCCAATATTACGCTGGAGAACGGCTTGATCCACGCCGCGGTGTATCGCAGTGAGAGCAAAGACGACATTATTTTCCAACAGGCCGGTGACCGCGCGTCGGTAGGATACTTCGTAAACGTAGACAAAACGCGCCGTCAGGGTGCTGAATTCAGCGTGTTACAGCAATGGGACGATCTGGAAGTGTCTGCCAATGTGAGCTATTTGCAGGCGACCTTTGAATCTCCTTTTGTCTCGTTCAGCCCACAAAACCCCATGGGACCTGGCCGCCAGGTTACGCCGGGCGATACCATTCCGGGCCAGCCTGAATGGCTTGCCGGTGTGGAAGTGACTTACCCGCTGCTGGACAACCTGTACATCAGTGCAGATGTGGACTACGCATCGGGCCAGTATTTCCGTGGCGACGAAGCCAACGAGAACCGCGAGTTAGATGGTTATACGCTGGTTAATCTAAGTGCCACCTATGCTCACTCAAGTGGTATTACCGTTGGCCTGCGTCTGGAAAATGTGTTTGATACCGAGTTCGAAACCTTTGGCACCTATGGCGAAGCCGACGAAGTGTTGGAAGATATTTACGACGATATCGAATCGACTGAGTTTGTGGGCCCTGGACAACCCAGAACGTTAAGACTGTTTGCGTCTTATCAGTTTTAATCCACTAAAATCGCCCCGGCTGGCTTACTTTTAAAAAAGTTAGCCGGGGAATTATTGATAAACCTACCTGCTAAGCAACCACGCTTGCCACAACACAATTACCAGCAGAATGGCACTGACCCATTGCCACAGTAATACCGGGTTTCGTTCAATAAGGGGCGGTCGCTTTTCGGTCGCAACAATGTCTTTGGGATTGTCCAGCGCCGCTTCAAATTCCGATAACGCATTGAAGCGTTTTTGCTGCTCCGGTTGCGTGGCTTTCTTTAAACAGATATCGATCCACGCGGGTAGGTCCGGGCGGTATTGCTTAATGCTCTGGTAGTGGAATTCGTTTGCACTTTCGGGAATATAATCTTTATATTTAAAGGGCTTATAAGGCAACGCGCCACTAAGCATCTCGTACACAATCACCCCCAGCGAAAACATATCGGTTCTAAAGTCACTGTGATTCTGGATCAGAAATTCCGGTGCAATATAGTTTACCGATCCCACCGGGTAATCCTCATGGGTTTGTTCGCCGGTTTCCAGCAGAGACTTAACCAGAACGGTGCCAAAATCGATGAGTTTGACTTCACCGTGGGTGGTGATCATGACGTTTTCGGGCTTTATATCCCGATGCACCATGTCATTGCGCTGAAATGTGCGCAGTGCCACGATGATCTGTTTAACAATACGTCGAACTGTGTCGATTGAGGGCGATGGGTTATCTATAATCCACTGGCGCAGGGATTGTCCTTCGATGTATTCACATACATGGTAGTAAAACTGTGTATTCTCACGTCGCGGCAATACTTTCATTATGTGCGGGCTATCCAGGCTCTTGCCTACCCATTCTTCACGCAGAAAGCCACGCAGAAAAGTGGTGTCATCCTCGAACTTTTCAGTGGGTGTTTTCAGGCCGTAAACTGTGCCAGACTGCTCGTCCAGCACCTTGTACAAACTGGAACGCGTGCCGTTAAATACCTGTTCCAGTACCCGGTAGCCTTCCAGCTTTTGCCCCACTTCCAGCGCAGGCGGGATCACAAGATGATCGCCATGCGCAGACAATTCATGTACGTCTACCGCCGGTAAACTCTCCACCCTTGCCAGCAAGCAACTGACATTGTCATCGCTGCCGGCATCTAACGCCGCCTGCACGATCTTATGCGCAGTCGCTTCGAGATCCTGAGAATCTGCCAGCAGTGTTTTCAACTGTTTGTTCGATAGAAAGCTATGTACCCCATCACTGGTAAGCACATACAGTTCCCCCGGCTGCAGGGCAAACGAAGTGAAATCCACATCGAGTTTTGCGTCCAGACCAATGGCACGGGTGAGCACAAAATTTGCTCGCTGTTTGGCCGTGTGATCATTGGTGAGCAATTCAAGTTGGCCATGCTGAAACCGGTGGACCCGGGTATCACCCACATGCATTAAAAACCCCGTGGTCGACTTAAACACGAGGCTGCTAAATGTGGTTAGCATTTGACTGCTGCCGCCCACTGCATAGTCAAACTGACCGTGACACCAGCGATTCAGACTGGTTAGAATTTTCCCCACCGAGCGGCTCACCGACCAACTGGGAGGGGTTTGCATGTAGTCAAAAATGAAGTTGTTGACCACCGTATTTGCTGCTTCTTTGGCTTTAGTACAGGCAGAGACACCATCGGCTATTGCAACCACAGCACCTTTGTCGCGGAGCTGCTGTCCCTCGCCCTGCCAGGCAGCAAAGGCGTCCTGATTTTCAAACTTGATCCCCTGGCTGCTGTATCCGCCAAAACTTACATTCAAATTTGCCATGCTTTATCCAAAAAAAGCACCTGCCTCTGGCGAGGACAGGTGCATTACCACACTTATGCCTGTTGGGTAATAAGGTTAACCTACGTGAATCAGTTCGACGGTACCGTCTTCGTTCACTTCGGTAATTGCGCCACTCGGCTCTTTCATAAAGAGTAACGCAATAAAGCCAAATGCGGCAGTCCCACTAATAACCAGGAAGAACGTAGACGCATCAACAAAAGAATAGATAGTCAGATAAGTTACCGCACCCACGTTACCGTAAGCACCGGTCATACCTGCAATCTGGCCGGTGAGGCGGCGTTTAATAAGCGGCACAACCGCAAAGACCGCACCTTCACCTGACTGCACAAAGAACGAGCAGGCCATTACCGCCAGTACTGCCAGCCACACCGGCCAGTTCGCATCGATATGACTAAGTGTGAAGTAGCCAACTGCCAGACCCGCAGTCAGAATAAGCAGGGTTTTCTTGCGGCCAAACCGGTCAGAAATAATACCACCGCCAGGGCGTGACATCAGGTTCATAAAGGCATACATACCCGCCAACAAACCGGCTGTCGCCATCGACAACTCGAACGTTTCTGCAAAAAATGCAGGTAGCATGGATACCACGGCTAGCTCAGAACCGAAGGTAGCGAAGTACAGAATGTTCAGCACCGCGACTTGTTTGAACTGATAGCGATGCTGCTCTGCGACCGGCTTCACAAAAATCTCGCGGTTAACTTTGAAGTTGGAATACGCGTCGAAGCAATAAATAGCAAACAGCGCAACATAAATAAAGGTGCACACATCGGCCGACAACATGCCTACGCCATTCGGTGACAGCTTCCAGTTAAGCAGTGCCAGCGCCAGGTACATTGGCGTTTTCATAAATAACAGGAAATAGAAATCGCCTTTGCTGGTGACTTCCATACCGCCGAGGTTTTTGGGTCGGAAATAAGTGGAGCCTTTAGGGGTATCGGTGACGTTGGTGTAATAAATCACACTGAAAATAACACACAGGATACCGGTAATTGCTACTGCATAACGCCAGCCGTCGTCGCCACCAAATACTACAGCCAGTGTAGGTAAGGTGAAGGCTGCCGCCGCAGAGCCGAAGTTACCCCAGCCGCCGTAGATACCTTCGGCCGTGCCCAGCTCTCTAGGCGGGAACCATTCGCTGACCATGCGAATACCGATAACGAAACCGGCACCGATAAAGCCCAGCGCAAAACGCGCAATGGCCATTTGGGTAAAGTCGCTGGCAAACGCGAATAAAAAACAGGGTACAGAGCAGATTGCCAGCAGGGAAGAGTAAACTAAACGCGGCCCGTATTTGTCGGTAAGCGCACCGATAATAACCCGTGCAGGTATGGTGAGCGCCACGTTTAAAATCAGTAGGGTTTTCCATTCTTCCAGACTCAGGCCCATGTCGCCCATGATCACCTGTTTAAGTGGGGCCATGTTAAACCACACTACAAAGGTAACGAAAAACACCATCCAGGAGAGGTGAAGTATTTTCATTTTCCCGGTGAAAGAGAAAATATTAAATTTATCTGCAGTCATTGTTACTACCGTGTCCAAAAAACAAAATAAAAAGCCCAATCCTGGCGACAGGATCGGGCTTCATTACCAAACTTCATTCAAATTGTTAGCAAACGCCGGGTTTGCTTTATTTTGTCATGACATCAGCAATAACCGAGCCAAATTTCAAAAACCATATATTACAGCAGGTTATAAAAATACGACTCACTATACACACTTTAACATGCACCAAAGATGGGAGAAGGAGCGACATTTATGCACCAAATACGCACAGCCGCTCACACCCAGTCTGCTATAATGCTGCTATTGTGTCGCGTTGAGCAGAAAGCTTAGCCAGTTGTGACTCTGCATCGGCCAGCTTGGCGCGCTCTTTCTCAATAACCGCTTCAGGTGCATTACTCACGAATTTCTCGTTAGACAACTTACCTTTAGTGCGGGCTGCGTCTTTTTCGATTTTCTCCATGGCTTTGCTGATTCGAGCCAGCTCGGCGTCTTTGTCGATAAGACCAGCCATTGGGATCAGGATTTCCATTTCCCCTACCAACGCGGTAGCACTGGCCGGCGCTTCTTCGCCTTCTGCCAGTAACGTCACGCCCTCTAGGCGTGCCAGACGGTCGATAAAGGTTCGTGAAATACCCAGGCGACGCTCGTCTTCTTCACTGGCGTTACGCAGCAATACCGACAGCGGCTTACTCGGCGCAATATCCATTTCACCACGGATATTACGGATGCCCACAATAAAGCGCTTCACCCACTCAATGTCAGCTAATACCTGATCGTCTTGCTTGCTGGTATCTACGGTTGGGAATGGCTGAACCATGATGCTGTCGCCGTCTTTAATTTTCAGCGCACTTAATGGTGCAACGCGTTCCCAAATGGTTTCAGTAATGAACGGCATTAATGGATGCAGCAAGCGCAACAGGCTTTCCAGTACGTTGATTAACGTATGGCGCGTGCCGCGTTTTTCAGCGTCAGAGGCCTGATCATTATTCAGTACCGGTTTGGTTAATTCCAGGTACCAGTCACAGAACTGGTTCCAGGTAAACTCGTATACCGTTTGCGCCGCGATATCGAAACGATACTCACTGATGGCTTTTTCAAATTCCGCCAGTGTTTGCTGGAACTGGGCCCAAATCCAGCGATCTGCCAGACTCAGTACCAGTTCACCGCCGTCGCGACCGGTATCTTCAGTTTCAGTGTTCATTAACACGAAACGCGACGCGTTCCAGATCTTATTACAGAAATTACGGTAGCCTTCTACCCGTCCCATATCAAAGTTGATATCGCGGCTGGTAGACGCCATAGCCGCAAAAGTGAACCGCAGTGCGTCGGTACCGTAAGCGTGAATGCCGTCCGGGAATTGCTTGCGCGTGCGCTTTTCAATTTTGGCTGCCAGCTGCGGCTGCATCATACCCGAGGTACGCTTAGCAACCAGTGACTCCAGATCTATACCGTCGATCAGATCGATTGGGTCCAGTACGTTCCCTTTCGACTTCGACATTTTGTCGCCGCTTTCATCGCGGATCAGGCCGGTAATATAGATATCTTTAAACGGAATCTTGCCGGTAAAACGCTTGGTCATCATGATCATTCTGGCAACCCAGAAGAAGATGATGTCAAAGCCGGTTACCAACACAGAAGACGGTACAAAGGTTTCCAGCTCAGGTGTTTTTTCCGGCCAGCCCATGGTGGCAAATGGCCACAACGCCGACGAGAACCAGGTGTCGAGTACGTCTTCGTCCTGACGCAGTACGACGCTGTCGTCCAAGCCATTTTTGCTTCGTACTTCGGCTTCGTCGCGACCAACGTAAATGTTGCCGCTGTCGTCATACCATGCTGGAATGCGGTGACCCCACCAAAGCTGACGTGAAATACACCAGTCCTGGATGTTGTGCATCCACTGGTAATAAGTCTTGCTCCAGTTTTCCGGTACAAAACGGATTTCACCGCTTTCCACTGCTTCGATAGCAGGCTTCGCCAGTTCTTCAATAGCTACATACCACTGATCAGTCAGGTACGGCTCAATAACAGCACCGGTGCGGTCGCCGCGCGGTACTTTTAGTTTGTGATCATCGATTTTAACCAGGACACCATCTTGTTCCAGCTGTTCCACAATGGCTTTACGTGCGTCAAAGCGATCCAGGCCGCGGTAAGCTTCCGGCGCTTCGTCGTTCACTTTCGCATCAGGCGTGAAGATGTTGATCATAGGCAGGTTATGACGCTTGCCCATGTCGTAGTCGTTGAAGTCGTGCGCCGGGGTGATTTTCACGCAACCTGTGCCGAATTCCGGATCAACGTAGTCGTCGGCAATGATTGGAATTAAACGGCCGGTAATAGGCAGCTTAATTTCTTTACCAATGTAGTCCAGATAGCGCTCGTCATCCGGATGTACCGCCACAGCGGTGTCGCCCAGCATGGTTTCCGGGCGCGTGGTGGCAACCACAATGCTGCCACTGCCATCGGCTAGTGGATAACGCATGTGCCACATGTGACCGGCTTCTTCTTCGTTCAGTACTTCCAGATCGGATACCGCCGTGTGCAATACCGGATCCCAGTTTACTAGGCGTTTGCCGCGGTAAATCAGGCCGTCTTCATGCAGTTTTACAAAGACTTCGGTTACCGCTTTAGACAGGTTTTCGTCCATGGTGAACACTTCGCGATCCCAGTCTGGTGAAGTGCCTAGACGGCGCATCTGGCTGGTGATGGTGCCACCCGAGTGTTCTTTCCACTCCCAGATTTTATCGACAAAAGCTTCGCGCCCCAGATCGTGGCGGGTTTTGCCTTGTGCATTCAACTGACGTTCAACCACCATTTGCGTGGCGATACCAGCGTGGTCGGTACCGACCTGCCATAAGGTGTTGTCGCCTTTCATGCGGTGATAACGGGTCAGCACGTCCATAATGGTTTGCTGGAAGCCGTGACCCATGTGCAGACTACCGGTTACGTTTGGCGGCGGCAGTAAAATACAATACGGTTCTTGCGCGGGATCGCCTGAGGCCTTGGCTTTAAATAGTCCGTCGTTTTCCCAGCGTTGGTAACATTGCTGTTCAATGGAATGGGGTTCGTAGGTTTTGTCCATGGAGAGTCTCAAAGAATACCTGTGTTAAGCCGGTAAAAACTGCATTTGGCAGCCGGCTTGTTGAAAATATTTATAGCGTTGTCGGGCTTGCTGTTTAGCAGCCTCTTCTACCGGCACAAAATCAACAATTTGCTGGAACTGATTGAATTGATTCACCAGTTGACCACTCACGTTGATCAGGCAGGGCCGGCGGGGTAATTGTTGTGCCTGCCAGACGATTTCCACCGGTGCACCACCGGGCGGACCTTCGCCAGCAAGATTGTGCGGCACAAAACGCGCCGCGGGCAGTTGCCATAACAGCTCATCTACCGCTTCAGCCTGGGCCTTGTCGGCGCACAGTACCACACTCTTCTGCCGGTTGGCATAGAGTTCGGCGGTTAATTCGCAGGCTTTCGCGCACAGGGCAGACACCGCCGCGCCGCCATCGGGCGACACGGTTTCTTCTGTTAGCGCGTAAAATCGAACAGCGGGCACGGGCAATTAGTCCTCTTGCGCCAAACCAGCGCGATTCATTAAGAACTGCGCAAGCATTGGCACTGGGCGGCCCGTTGCACCTTTGTTCTTACCACTGTTCCAGGCGGTACCTGCAATGTCCAGGTGCGCCCAGTTGTACTTTTTAGTGAAACGCGACAAGAAACAACCCGCCGTAATAGACCCGGCCGGACGACCACCCAGGTTAGTCATGTCAGCAAACGGGCTTTCCAGTTGTTCCTGATAGTCGTCCCACAAAGGTAAACGCCAGGCGCGGTCAGATGCCTGCTCAGAGGCGTTCAACAGCTCGTGCGCCAGTGGGTTGTGCGTGCTCATTAAGCCGGTAGCGTGTTTACCCAGAGCGATAATACAAGCACCGGTTAACGTCGCGACGTCGATTACCGTATCCGGGTCGAATCGCTCTACGTAAGTCAGTGCATCACACAATACCAATCGGCCTTCGGCGTCGGTATTCAGCACTTCTACAGTTTGTCCTGACATGGTGGTCAGAATGTCACCCGGACGATAAGACTTGCCGTCAGGCATGTTTTCGCAGCCAGCCAGCACGCCAATAACGTTTACCGGCAGGTTTAACGCTGCAACCGTGTGCATGACACCCAGCACCGATGCGGCACCACCCATGTCGTATTTCATTTCGTCCATGCCTTCGCCAGGCTTCAATGAAATACCACCCGAGTCAAAGGTAAGGCCTTTACCTACCAACACCAATGGTTGCTGATCAGGATCGCCGCCTTTATGGTGGATAATGCTCATGAGTGATTCATTTTCAGAACCGCGACCTACCGCCAGGTATGAGTTCATTCCCAGATCTGCCATATTTGCTTCGTTAACGCATTCAACGTCAATCGAATCATATTCTGCAGCCAGTTGCTGGGCCTGATCCCACAAGTAGGCAGGGTTACAAATGTTTGGCGGCATGTTGGCAACGTCTTTAGTGACTTTCATGCCCTTGGCAATGGCCAGGCCGTGTTCTACCGCTTTTTCGCCAACGGTTAATTCGCGACGGGTAGGTACGTTGAATACAATTTTACGCAACGGACGGCGCGGCTCGCCTTTTTTGCTCTTTAACTGCAGGAAGGTGTACAGGGTGTCCTGGGTAGTTTCTACTGCCTGGCGCACTTTCCAGTAAGTATCACGACCTTTCACGTGCAGTTCGGTCAGGAAACATACGGCTTCCATAGAGCCGGTTTCGTTTAATGTCTGAATAGTTTTCGCAATGATTTGCTTGTACTGACGCTCATCGAGTTCACGCTCTTTACCACATCCAACTAATAACACGCGCTCGCTAAGCACGTTTGGAACGTGGTGCAACAACAGCATTTGACCGGCTTTGCCTTCCAGGTCGCCGCGGCGCAGCAGGTTACTGATATAACCTTCACTGATCTCATCAAGCTGCTCAGCCACGCCTGACAGGCGTCGTGGCTCGTACACCCCAACAACAATACAGGCACTGCGTTGTTTTTCGGGACTGCCGCTTTTTACGTTAAACTCCATGATGTCACCTCAATTTTTATCTGTCTGTTGCCCCGGCATAAAATTCACATGCCGTTTTGCCGCGCTTATGGTTTAATACCGCAGCAAAATGTCTTACTGCGTGGGTGCGTTTATGTCGATAATACAACGTTCAGGCAATCGCACCTGCCGGAGCCAAGGGTTAGTTATACTGGCAAAACATGTAAAAATGGTAAGTTTACTCAAAATTATAGCTGCTTTCACTAAAATTCCGACTTTTAGCATAGGCCATAAATGCTGATATTCCGCTATTTACTTAAGGAAACGCTGAAGTCTCAGGTTGCCATTTTTCTCATACTAATGGCAATTTTTATTACCTTGCGATTTGTTAAAGTGCTGGGGGACGCCTCTGAGGGTGATATTCCTGCCAGTCTGGTAATTGGATTCCTGTCGCTGTACGCCCCTATCCTCGCTTCTCTGGTGATCCCCATTAGTGCCTTTTTGGGCATTATGATGGCTTATGGTCGCTTATACGTAGACAGCGAAATGACCGTGATGCGCGCCTGCGGCATCAGCGAATGGTACGTCACCCGGGTAATGTTATTCCTGTCGGTGCTGATTATGATCTTCACCGGATTCGTGACGCTCTACCTCGCGCCCACGGCTGCACAAAGCGAATACAACTTGCGAGAGCAAGCCAAGGCTGAGGCTGGATTCAGCGCTATTATCCCTGGTCGATTCCAGGAAACCGGCAACCAGGAAGCCGTAATTTTCGTGCATGACGTAGGAAGTGATGACTCACTTCAAAAAGTCTTTCTGGCGCAACAGCAAGCCAACGACGAAGCGCAGGTTCGGGTGGTTTACGCCCAGCGCGGTACCATTAGCAAAGAAGCCGACGGGACACGTCAGCTTATTCTGAACAACGGTAATCAGTACGAAGGTGAGCACCGCCGGCGCGATTTCCGCGTCGTGAATTTCGACGAATATCAGGTGCAAATTGACGATCCGGAACAGCAGGTCTCGCGCAAAAAGGTATCGGTGTTGTCTACCGCTGAGTTACTGCAGGACAATTCGATTGAAGCAATGGCCGAACTGCAATGGCGTATAGCCATTCCGCTTTCCATTCCGTTTCTGGTGTTAATTGCCGTTCCCCTGAGTGCAGTTGACCCTCGTCAGGGCCGGTTTGGCAAAATGTTCCCGGCTATTTTGTTATACCTCGGGTACTTCATGTTATTGCTTGCCAGTCGCCGCGTACTGGAAGACGGTAAAATTCCGGTGCAGCTGGGGCTTTGGTGGGTACACGGTATCATGCTGATGATAGGCATTACCCTGCTCTCCCGTGACCGTAAATTCGGCACCGAGTTGCGCGCCAAGCTCTGGAGGAAAACGTAATGTTTAAAATCCTCGACTTGTATATTGCCCGCACGTTGCTGGGCACAGTAACCGTTACTTTGTCGGTACTGATTGGCCTGAGCGCACTGATTAAGTTCGTTGAACAGCTTCGCAAAGTAGGTGAAGGCAACTACGACATGCTGGCAGCACTGGTGTACGTGCTGCTTAGCTTGCCACGGGATCTGGAGCAGTTCTTTCCCATGGCGGTGTTGCTAGGCGGCTTGATAGGCATGGGATTACTCGCCAGTAACAGTGAGCTGGTGATCATGCAGGCTGCAGGGCTTAGCCGTTGGAATGTAATAACGTCGGCGATGAAGTCGGCGGTGGTGATGATCATTGTGGTAATGGCGGTGGGCGAATGGGTGACCCCAGTGAGTGAATCCCGCGCCAAAGAGCTGCGCACCGAGGCAATAACCGGGGGCTCGCTGTTTTCCTCAGACAAACTCGTGTGGGCTAAAGACGGCGATGCTTTTGTAAGCATTGGACAGGTTATTAGCCGTGACTCACTGCAAGATGTCAGTATTTACCGCTTCAACGATGCCTTGCAGCTTGCCAGTACAACCTATGCTAGCGGCGGCTTTTACAAGCAAAATGGCTGGACGTTGACTAACGTAACCCACACCACCTTTACCGAGGCTAAAATTGACACAGAGGCCCTGCCTACCTGGCGCTGGGATTCAACCCTCACGCCGGACAAGCTCGGCATAGTGTCAGTTAAGCCAGAAGCGTTATCCATTCGCGGGCTCAATGATTACATAACGTATCGCATTAATAACGAGCAGGATACCAGCCGTTACGAACTGGCTTTATGGCGCAAACTACTGCAGCCAGTAACCGTATGTGTGATGTTACTCATGGCCTTATCTTTTATTTTCGGGCCACTTCGCAGTGTTACCATGGGTGCTCGTATTATTATGGGCGTACTCACTGGTTTCGGCTTCTTCATTACCAATGAAGTATTCGGCCCACTTAGCCTGGTTTACAACATTCCGCCCGCGTTAGGTGCGCTGTTGCCCAGCTTGTTGTTTGCGGGTATCGCGACCGTATTGTTATCGCGATAGCGGTGCTCAGGAACAATAGTTTATGAAATGGATGTTACTGCTGACTGCGCTTGTTAGCTTGAATGCGAGCGCTGACTCATTCAAAGAAATCAGCCACCTGCTGAACTTTGTAAAAAGTACCGATTGTACCTACGAACGCAATGGCAAACGCCATACCGGCGCAGAAGCGCTAGGGCATATTAAGAAGAAATACGATTACTTTTCCGATGACATTGAAACTGCGGAAGACTTTATTCAATATGCCGCCACCAAGAGCAAAATGTCGGGCAAATTTTATCTTGTGCACTGCCCTTCTCAGCCCACCGTAAAAAGCCAGGATTGGCTGCTGGCAGAACTGAAACGGTATCGCAGTTCGGCAAAGTAATTATCACTACTTTGCCTGTTCTTGTTGGACTACCAGCTTTTGTGATCGTTTTGGTTTTTGGTTAACTTAACCACTTCCGTTTTCGCCACACGATCCTGCAAGGCCAGTTTGTTTTTCACATCAAACAACACTAATAATGTACCCAGCCCGCCAAGAGACGTTACTAATCTGAGCAGTAACCGTGACCAGGTCATTGGGGCTTCAGTGGTGCTAAAAATACGTAATCGCCATGCGCGCATGCCCAGTGTTTGCCCGCCACGTTTCCAAAACCACAGGAAAAACCCAGCAACCCAAACGCCTACCCACACCTGAATAATGGTGGTAAACATCACGGAATTTTGAATAAACTCATTCGGCTCAGCGTAGCCCTGCATATCGAACAAGCCGTTTTTTAGCGACACCACCATAAACACAATCATGGCCATAGCGGCACACATGCCAACCGCAGTGGCAACCAGCGTGTCGTAGATCATAGCCGCCAGACGGCGAAAAAAGCCTGCGCGTTGCTGTTCCGGAGACGACATAGACGTAGCAGAAGGAGTAGATGCGGAAGTGTTAGGCTTTTTTGCCTTTTTTGACTTTGCCATGGACGAACAAATTACCTCTATTACCTAGCGTACAGTGTGCCACAGAAGCGCAAAAAGGCCCACAAAAACCCCCGCACATCTCGAGGCGACTGCATTTTCGACGAATTATTAAACAGTTGATAGCCTAGATAAAAAAAACGCTTGTCAGTACGGCCAACATAGTTATAATTCGCAACCTAACTACTCCAGCAGTAGTTAAGCACATCTATCAGTGCCAGAGTGGCGGAATTGGTAGACGCAGCGGATTCAAAATTGGTCGCGTCTAACAACTAAAACTAGGCAAGTCATTGAAAGGTAAGCACCTTTTGACTCAAACAAGTTAAAAAATGCTTGCAAAGCTATGCAAAGTTAATGACAATTTGTTAGGCATGGATACCAAAGCCAGAGTGGCGGAATTGGTAGACGCAGTGGATTCAAAATCCACCGCCCGCGAGGGTGTGCCGGTTCAAGTCCGGC
>CETO01088455.1_pt1 | contig 17742 bp, 20 predicted proteins | sample 531351 | NCBI WGS metagenome assembly CETO01 (sample SAMEA2622678, study PRJEB7988) | marine metagenome | isolation source: saline water (ENVO:00002010), including | reverse complement strand
CGACCGCGCCAAAGCCCGCGGCTACCGCCTGGACGTGGCCGCCGGCACCGCCATTCGGTTCGAACCCGGCCAGACTCGCTCTGTAACGCTGATTCCGTTTGCGGGGAAAAGGGAAATTTACGGTTTCAGAGCTGAGGTGATGGGGAGTTTGGACTCCAAGAACTAAGTCTGAGGTCCGGCGGGGGTTGCCCTTCCGGGAATGTGCGGAGGCATGGATGCCGGAGAACAAGCGCCACAGGGATGTGCCGCAAGGAGCGTTTCCCGGAAGGGCAACCCCCGCCGGGCCCGGCACCAAGATTAAAGTGAGAAAAAACATGAAAATCAGCAGACAAGCCTACGCCGACATGTACGGCCCCACCGTAGGGGATCGCGTCCGCCTGGGCGACACCGAACTGTGGATAGAAGTGGAAGAAGACCACACCCACTACGGCGACGAAGTAAAATTCGGCGGCGGCAAAGTCATCCGCGACGGCATGGGCCAGAGCCAGCGCTGCGACGACGCCGTGATGGACACCGTGATCACCAACGCCCTCATCCTCGACTGGTGGGGCATCGTCAAAGCCGACGTCGGCATCCAGAAAGGCCGCATCGCCGCCATCGGCAAAGCCGGCAACCCGGACACCCAGCCAGACGTGACCATCGTCATCGGCCCCGGCACCGAAATCATCGCCGGCGAAGGCAAGATCCTCACCGCCGGCGGCATCGACCCCCACATCCACTTCATCTGCCCCCAGCAGGTAGAAGAAGCCCTGATGAGCGGCGTGACCACCATGCTCGGCGGCGGCACCGGCCCGGCCACCGGCACCAACGCCACCACCTGTACCCCGGGCCCCTGGCACATCGGCAAGATGCTGCAGGCCGTGGACAGCCTGCCCATGAACATCGGCTTCCTGGGCAAAGGCAACGCCAGCCTGCCGGAAGCGCTGGAGCTGCAGGTAAAAGCCGGCGTGATCGGCCTCAAACTGCACGAAGACTGGGGCACCACCCCGGCCAGCATCGACAACTGCCTGACCGTGGCCGACCAGTACGACATCCAGGTGGCCATCCACACCGACACCCTGAACGAATCCGGCTTTGTGGAAGACACCCTGGCCGCCTTCAAGGGTCGTTGCATTCACACCTTTCATACCGAAGGTGCCGGCGGTGGCCACGCTCCGGACATCATCACCGCCTGCTCCAAGGACTATGTACTGCCGTCGTCCACTAACCCCACGCGGCCCTACACGGTGAATACCGTGGATGAGCACCTGGACATGCTGATGGTATGCCACCACCTGGACCCGAACATCCCGGAAGACGTGGCCTTTGCCGATTCCCGGATCCGCCGGGAAACCATCGCGGCGGAAGACATCCTGCACGACATGGGCGTGATCTCCATGATCTCCTCGGATTCCCAGGCCATGGGCCGGGTGGGCGAGGTGATCTGCCGTACCTGGCAAACCGCCCACAAAATGAAAGTGCAGCGCGGCCTGTTGCCGGAAGACCAGGAACGCGGCGCCGATAACTTCCGCGCCAAACGCTACATCGCCAAGTACACCATCAACTCCGCCATCACCCACGGCATCGCCCATGACGTGGGCTCGGTGGAAGTGGGCAAACTGGCAGACCTGGTGCTGTGGAGCCCGGCGTTTTTCGGCGTAAAGCCTGCCTGCATCCTCAAGGGCGGGATGATAGCCGCCGCCCCCATGGGCGACCCGAATGCCTCTATCCCTACACCGCAGCCGGTGCACTACCGCCCCATGTTCGGCGCCTTCGGCAAGGCCGCCAGTGCCACCCGCCTGACCTTCGTCAGCCAGGCCGCGCTGGACGCCAATATTGGTGAGGAACTGGGCCTGGATAGCCCGCTCTCCGCCTGCAAAGGCGTGCGGGACGTGCGTAAGCAGCACATGAAACTGAACGACGCCTGCCCGCACCTGACCGTAGACCCACAAACCTACGAAGTGCACGCCGATGGCGAACTGCTCACCTGCGAGCCGGCCACCGAACTGCCCCTGGCCCAGCGCTACCATCTTTTTTAGGAATACAGCCCAAGGCTGCTTTGTTAAGCAACGCAGCTTGAGGCTGCTGTGAGAGGAACGAACGGATGTTGGAACTGACTAAACGCATCACCCACGTAGACGCCAGCGAAATCCACGACAACCTGGTGCTGCCCTACGAACTGCGCATTCGCGGCCGCCTTCGGGCCACCACCGAGACCAATCTGGACGTGGGCCTGTTTCTGGACCGTGGACCGGTGCTGAGAGACGGCGATCTGCTGGAAGCGAAATCCGGCGAGATCATCCGCATTCGCGCCGCGGAAGAGCCGGTGGTCACCGCCCGTGTAGAAACCGGCCTGCCGCTGGCCCGCTTGTGTTACCACCTGGGCAACCGCCACGTCACCCTGGCGATCGGTGAAGACGAGCAGGGCGCCTTCGTGCGCTTCCCGCCCGATCACGTACTGGAAGAACTGGCCGAACGCCTGGGCGCCACCGTGGTGCACCACACCGCCACCTTCGACCCGGAACCCGGTGCCTACAACCAGGCCGGCCAGGGCCATTCGCACGGTCATAGCCATGGCCATTCCCACGCGCACTCGCACGGTGAAAGCCATGACCACACTCACGCTGCTGGACATACCCATGCTCACGGCCACAAACACACCCACTGAGCCGGCAGCCATGGCGGGTGAGGGTGAACCCAGCGGCGACCTGGCCCTGCTGGGGCTGATGCAGCTGGTCAGCCCGGCGTTGCCCATCGGCGCCTTTGCCTGGTCCCAGGGCCTGGAAAGTGCCTTTGAGCTGGGTTGGGTGAACAACGAAGCGGAACTGGCCCGGTGGATTGAAGGCGTACTGGAAGACGGCCTGAGCCGGTGCGAGTTGCCATTGCTGGCCCGGCTGCAAACCGCCTGGGCGAACGACGACGGCGCCACCATCGCGCAATGGAACCAGTGGCTGCACGCCACCCGGGAAACCGCAGAACTGAGCGACGAAGACACTCGCCTGGGCGGTGCCCTTAAAACCCTGCTGGGCAACCTCAACCTGCTGCCGGAGAGAACCCTGATTCCGGCCGAGCCCGGCTACATCACCCTGTTTGCCTGGGCCGCCCAGGTGCGCCGGGTGCCGGTGCGGCAAACCCTGCTCGGCTTTGCCTGGGCCTGGCTGGAAAACCAGCTGGCGGTGGCCTGCAAAGCCTTGCCCCTGGGCCACACCGCCGCCCAACGGATTATCGAACAACTGCGCCCGGCACTGGTGATTGCCACCGGCCAGGCGCTGGCACGGCAAGACCACGAACTCGGGCCCATCCTGCCGGGCCTCGCGCTCGGCAGTGCCCTGCATGAAACCCAGTATTCACGGCTTTTCAGAAGCTGAATAAAAACATCAAGGAGATACAGCCATGACACATTGTCTGAGAGTAGGCGTAGGCGGCCCGGTCGGGTCTGGTAAAACCGCATTGCTGCGCCAGCTATGCACCGCTCTGCGGGACCACTACGACATCGCCGTGGTCACCAACGACATCTACACCCGGGAAGACGCCGACTTCCTGCTGCGCCACGAAGCCTTGGCCGCAGACCGCATCCTGGGTGTGGAAACCGGCGGCTGCCCGCATACCGCCATTCGCGAGGATGCCTCCATGAACCTGGCCGCCATTGACGACCTGCAAAGCCGCCACCCGGGCCTGGAACTGGTACTGGTGGAATCCGGTGGCGACAACCTCTCCGCCACCTTCAGCCCGGAACTGAGCGACCTCACCCTGTACGTGATCGACGTGTCCGCCGGCGACAAAATCCCCCGCAAAGGCGGCCCCGGCATCACCAAGTCCGACCTGCTGATCATCAACAAGATCGACATTGCCGAACAGGTACACGCCTCCCTGGAGGTAATGGAACGGGACAGCAAAAAAATGCGCGGCGAACGCCCCTTCGTGTTCACCAACCTGTACGACGGGGTAGGGCTGGACACCATCATCAGCTTCATTCTGGAGCGCGGCATGCTGCCCGAGAGAAGACCCGAAAAACTGGCTGAAATGGCCTGAGCAAACGAACCAACACGATTACAGAACCACCAGGAGCAACACCATGAAACTGACTTCAAAACTTCTTGCCACCGCCGCGCTGCTGACCGCCTCCGCCACCGCCATGGCCCACCCCGGCCACACCGAAGGCGGCTTCACCAGCGGCCTGCTGCACCCCATGCTGGGCCTGGACCACCTGCTGGCTATGGCCGCCATCGGCTTCTGGAGCGTGCGCCAGAGCAAACTCATGAAAAACGCCACCCCCGCCTTCGTCATCGGCGGCATGGTGCTCGGCGCTGCCCTGGCCTGGGGCGGCCTGAGCCTGCCGGGCGTGGAAACCGGCATCACCTTCTCGGTACTGGTGGCCGGTATCCTCATCGCCACCCTGGCGAAATTGCCGACGGCTGTGGGCGGTACTCTGGTTGGCGCGTTCATGCTGTTTCACGGTTTTGCGCATGGGGCAGAAATGCCCGAAGGCGCCATGCTGGCGGCTTACCTGGCGGGCTTCTCCATCGCCACCCTGGCCATTACGCTGGTTGGGCGTGGGCTGGGTAGTTTGATGCTGAAGGCGGATAGCCGGTTTAGTCGGGGGATTGGGGGAGTGCTGGCTGTGGTGGGAGCTTACCTGGCTGCTGCTTGATACCGCAGTTCTTTCGGAAATGAAAAAGCCGCTCGGGAAAACGAGCGGCTTTTTCTATATTGCTTTGCAAAAAAAGTGCCCCAGATTTACGGCGAAAGCCTCAGCCGCCGATATCTCGTGTTGGACGCATTCGAGGGATAGCAGATGTTCCCCTTGCTGGCCGTCGAAGAAAACCTCCTCGCTGGCCTGAGGGTGCGCAAAGACGGAAGCAAGAAAACTCCCGAGCGGGTGTGCGCGCTGTTTCTGACGTTGAAGTAAATGAAACGCCGCCGAGGTGGAGCTCTCTCTGGTGGGCAGCAACAGCAGTTGACCACTGTCCGGGCATTAGTGATTCAGCCCGGGCTACTGATTCTGGATGAGCCGGGGGAGGGGGCGCCGCTTAATTGAAGAGGGTGGGCTGACTGGACTGCTTGTTGAGCAGAAGTTGCCCTTTGCGAGGCAGTATTTCGATCGGTTTGCGATTTTTGGTCGAGGGTGGCGGGTAGACGAGGGGGATATCTCAGAGTTGTCTGATGAGTTGATTAAGAAGCACCGAAAGGTGTGATCAAAATAGAGTGCGTGTTAGGTAAGCACAACTATCATTTTAAGGTTTCGCATTTCGAGCTTTGCCGGAGAGATTTGCATTCGCGTGCTAATAGGTTTGTTTTTGAATGGTTTCTGTGTGATTTTTGAAGCTCAAATATATTTATGAGTTGAAGGTAAGAGGTGGTTTAGAAATTAGTATGAAATGATAATTCGTGTTTTAGTTGGTTTTTACATTGATCTAAATTTGGCAAATGCATTTGATGCGATTTTTATAAAAAAAGCTATTGAGTTAAATTGGTATATGTAAGGTGATTTTAAGCGATGAAATGCTATGATATGAAAAATATCCAGTTTTAGTATTTGGAGAAGATTTTTTGTTTGTTTAATTTTTGTTTCGGTTTTTTAGTTCTGCGATAGATTTGAAATAACGCGTTTGTAGCTTTGTGTAAAAGCTAGGATCTATGTCTCTGCAATGATTCAGGCAACCTTCGAGCGAGGATAATTCCTCATTTGCTAAATTTCCTTTATTTAATAGTGATAGCCTGAATCTCAAGTCATCTTTAAATTGCTTTGGGAGTGTTAGTCTGCCATCTTGACATATTCGTACGCCTGTGACGATGGCATTCCCCACGTTTCTATTGAAATATCTAGTTTTTGAATGGTTAATCGATAGCTTTGGGTGGTCTCGTTTTTCAATGATTTCTGAAATTGCGATCTCTATTTCCTTTCCGCATTTTTCATCGAATCCAATGACTAAGTCATCTGCGTACCGGCTGTAAGAAAATGTTCCTTCTTGGAATTTTTCTTCTAAATATTTGGCTATTTCTTGGTCGATTTCTCTCATTGCAATGTCTGCGATAAAAGGGCTTATTGGGTACCCTACTCGCAGATAACCTTCGTCAGAAAGGCAAGTTTCCATTATAACTTCCGCGTTCTCTGGGTTAGAGAACAGATCTATAATGTTGTTTTCACTGTCATCGAGGACTGAAATAAAGTCGTTAATGTGAATTGAAGGAAAAAAGTTACTTATGTCTATTCTTACGAGGTATGTTCGTTCTCGGTGTTTTTTGGCATTCTTAAGAATTGATGATCCTTTCCAGAACGCGGATGCTGCATGACTTTTTTTTACATGTTTAATGTAGTTGTTGAGTATATAGTATTGAAAAATTTTGTATGACTTTGGCGCTACGTAAATTGATCGGTGTGCTCCATTTTTTTTTGGAACTCTTATTTTTTTAACCTGTTTTCTCGATGCGAAAAGCTGAGACTCAATAATTTTTTTGTTTATTCTTAATTCTTTAGCTATTTCATCGATTATGCTCATTTCCTTCTCCATTCTTCCTTGATTCTGTTGAGTTTAAAGGAAATAATTAGTTCTTCGGTGTGTTTGCCATAACTAAAGAAAAGAGAGTCGGTTAGTGATTCAATATATCCATGCGTTTTTTCGTATTTTATAAACTTCATTCCCTTTAGAAGGGCGATTATTTTCCCGAGTCCGTTGAAGCTCATTTTTCCGAAAATGGATGTGTATAGTTCGCAAAGCTCTTTGTAAGTCATTGGTGCGCATAAATATATGATGTCTGAGGCAAGCATAAGAGCCTCTTTTGAAGAGTCGTTTCCTTTGTCGGGGATTAAATTTTCTTTCTCGTATTTTATTGTTTTATTTTTTTTGCTTGAGACGATGGATTGATGAAGGTCATAAAATGTATCTCCGATTCCATCAGTTTTCATTATTCCATCGGGCTGCATCGGATAATGGAAAATATTTTTTCGCTTGTTCGAGCTATCGATCGCAGCAATTGGGCCAATGTTTATAAATGATGGTGAGGTTTTAAATTCTTCATCGTTTATTATTAGTAGCTTTTCTCGGAGGGACTCATGGGAAAATGCACCAAGCTCGCAGAAAGCGCTTTGGCTTTCAAGAATAATAATGACATCATCTGAGATCTTGGTAAGAAAGTGCTCAGCATCCAGAAGATTTATTTGATGATTAATATCATTGAGTAAAGCGTCAAAAAAATGCTCTGCGATAACAATCGATACATTCTGGATGCTCGTCTCAAGAAAGCGAATTACAGCTTGGCGCCGTTCAGATAGACCTCCACCGTTTGGCTTGTTGGCCCCGCAGATGAAGATTAAAACTGGGGAGTCTCCAGTTCTTTCGACTTCCCCATGTAAGATAGTCCATCTCAGCTTCCTGATTGCTTGTCCAAGAGAACTAAGAACATCCCTTTCCGTTATGGCTCGCATTGCCTACATATAGCGCCGTTGTTTTGTTGTTCGGGAGCGCCTGTGACTACAGGCGCTCCCGAACAACAAAACAACGGAACCCTGAAGCCAACAGACAATCCTTAGCAGAGTACGACCTCGTACCCCGTTGAGCTTCCGCCCAAATCGCTAGGCTTTTATAGATTCTCACAGATCGCCTTTCCCCTCAACAATCATCTGTCTCAGAGTCTCGGGTAACCGATATAATTTCTGTCTGGTCGTTTCTCGGAAGATCGGGACAGATTCAGCTGTCTTGGTTTCCAGTTCACTTGTGTTAGCTCTCCAGCCCCTTCTGAGCCTCACGGGCCCGCTGCCGTAACCGCTTGATGTACTCCGATCCTGTAGGCTTGTTCGGATCATTGTCCAGCGCACAATCCGCGAGGGCAGCCATGGACTCATCGCTTAAACGAAAGCCCACTGGAAGAAACCCCGAATACCTTAAGCTGTTTTCTTCGATCGAGGCAAACCATGCCCGGAAAAAATCCGCCTGAGATGCCCTTGCTCCAGTGGTTCCGGCCTCAGTTAATGGGTCAGTCGCGTAGATCTCGGGAGACGCCGCGTCCTCCCCTACTGCCCTTATAACCTGAGATAGTGAGGGCCAGTACTTGCCGTCGTACTGGGCAAACAGTCTCCGGAATTCCGTCCTTGGATACGACTGAAACATATGGTGATCTTTGGTTGCGGCCTCTGTGGCGGAACATAAATCGTAGATTTCGCCAGAGGAGAATCCTGTATGATTGTGGAGCCCTGACCGTTCATCGAGTAGATTCGCAAGCAGCGACGCTAGCGAGGCTATCTCTTCGTTTACATCTTCCAACCGCTTCCGATTTTTCCGTGCCTCCGCGTTCTTCTCCGGACACCAGAATGCTGCTGAGCTCAATAAAATCCTCAAAAACGTAGATATTGCGCGATTGTCGTTACCGAGTCTGTCTTCCAGTTCGGCATAGGCCCTCTGTAGTTCCCGGGATCGCATGATGAGTCGATTAATAATGGTGTTTTCACTAGCGAGTATTTTGTGTTCCAAGTTGTAGGAAAGCTCGCCCATAAGAATGACTTCGCATCGCCCAAGTGCTGAGTTTTCAGGTGATAGTTTCATCGTTTTTTCCTCTGTGATTAACAACACCCGTCACCTTACACGTCCACTGTAACCTGTTCGGTACCTCAGCATGAGTTTTTGAAAGGGCCTTCAGGTACCTGAGAAAACCAAAACAGATCTATTAAATCTTCTTGCAACCCGTAATTGTTAACCTCGAAGAGCTTTATTTCTCGGGGCTTTTTATATAGAAAACGCTCTTATCCCGAACACTCATTTCGAAGAGTTCGCTAGCCCGTATCAGATCGCTCAGCTTCTTGTATCCGTAGTTCACAGGAGAGAAAGAGCTGTTATTGGAAATATACTGCCCGACCTTGCCCAGATGGGCCCATCCATCGTCATCGGCAGTCTGCTCCACTGCAGTTCGTAGAGTTCGTACCAGAACAGTGTCGCCCCTCAGTTTGTTCCGGCCCCACTTGGTTTCAACGGTTGGTTTTGGCGTGCCTCCGTTGTTGTCACTATCGGACTCCTCGGATTCTTCACGCAGGTTTTCAGTGTAGATGAACTGCGAACAGGCGTTGACGAATGGCATGGGAGTTTTGCGCTCGCCGAAACCAAAGACAGGTAGCCCAGCTTCGAGAATTCTCATCACCAGGGGCGTAAAGTCGGAATCGCTGGTCATGAGGGCGAAGGCATTAACGTTGCCGCTGTAGAGCAGGTCCATGGCGTCAATGATCATTGACGCATCGGTCGCGTTCTTGCCGGTGGTATAGGCAAACTGCTGAACCGGCCGGATGGCGTTGGCATGTAGTTTTTCGATCCAGCCCCCCAATTGGGGGCCGTTCCAGTTTCCGTGGGCATGGCGAACGTTCACGGCCCCGTATTTGGCAAGCTCCTGGAGTACTCCTTCGATGGATTGGTGACTGACGTTGTCGCAGTCGATGAGTAGAGCGATTTTGTAGTTGCTGTTCATCTTACTTCGAGCTGTCCTTGTCTCTGATGGTGGTCCTAGGGTTTGTCGGGGGAGCCGCCGGTAATTCCGCGTTGGGTGGTTCAGGCCTGCTCAGAACAGTTTACGCTGGTGCGTCTGGATGTCTGCTTCTTCGATAAACTTGAAGCTGAATGTTTCGCCGTCGAGTTCTACTGTCAGAGCATATATCGATTCGGGCCTTTGGTCGAAGCGAGTCATCTGGGATTGAAACCTTCCGCTGTAATTCTGCCCCGGAAAAACAGTTGTCTTCTGGAGATATCCATCCATCGAATTAAGGTTGCGCTGCAGGTCTGACTGGATGTTTGAAACGCCGGCCTGGACGTTGGCTTGAATCTGAGCCTGAGCTGCCGCTGAGGCAGCAGGGTCATGGGTGTATGACTGAGTGGTGCCATAGTAGCTTGTAGTCCCTCCGCTTCCGTATGCAGTTCCCGAACCATAGGTTGTGGTGGTCTGAGGCTGGGCAGCACTGAAGCTCTGGGCCATGGCGCTGAGGGCAAGTGCAGTTCTTCGGGATTGAGCGCGACTGATGTGTTGTTGAGTCAGTTCGTTGTAAGAAAGAAGGTCAATCGAGTACTCGTCCTGCTGAAAGGAGATGTTTTCCACACTGACGTTCACGGGTTTTTCAGACTTGTTTTGAACGAAGAGAAGGCCAGTGATTGCCTCCCACGCCTGTTTTCCATCCCGGACAGCCATCTGAACCACATAGTCATCAGACTCCTGCTTCTGGATGATCCAGCCCTCTGAGAAATATGCCATTGAATCGTCTGATGGAAGGGCGTTGAAGCTGGTGTTGATCGTTTGCGTTGCGCAGCCAGATATCATGACGAAACCGAGCGCCAGAACTACGAACCGATTGATTTGATGAGACATTGCGAAAGCCATACGAGAGTTAAAAGTAGTTTATGTTGAGTGATGTTAGCAGAAGTGGAGCGGAGAAGGCCGGGAGATCCATCAGGAGTAAGTTCGTTCATGGTGCTCGCTGGGGTGGCTTTAGGCGAAGCGCCAGAAACTGTCGGTGATAGTTCGTGCGCAAGTGGATGCAGATGTGGTGGTTCGCCAATGCGCCATGACAGGCTCTTGGGCGTCATCTTCGCAGTAACGAATAAATGATGTTGATACCCGATCTCAAATATTTGGCGGTCGCAGGGCATAGCTAGCCATAGAGTGGCTCGATCAACTATTCTTAGGATCATGCTATCGGCGGGTCGAAGAGCTAGCATATTCAAATGGTATTGATGAACCCAAACGCTGCGGGCGGGTGTGGTGGGAGGAAAAGGAATGTTCGATTCACTTAAGAAGCGATCTGCTCAGGCGAGAATGGAGGAAGAGAGATTCTACGCAAAAGTGATCGAAGAGTACGAGAATGGTGTCGTCCGCCATGGCCTATATGCAAAGGCGATAGAAAAATCTAGTGGGAATCCAGAAAAGACCAAAGCGCTTTATATACAGTTCCGAGTAAGATCACTTAAAGATGAATCAGAATTGAGTCACGCTCCTGATTCTGGTCGCAAGATAGATGCTGATGCTTATTCGGAGGCTGCACGGATAGCCGACGCAAAAGGCCAAGCATGGAGCCCTCTTTTCCATATTTTATTATGGGTAATAGCGCCTTTGGTTTTGGTAATTATTTTCAATAATCTCAACTAAGAAAACGGGTATAGATTTATTTCCCGATGATGCGTTATCTCGCGCCCGGTTTCGAAACCCTTTTAAAGCAGGGGCGTTACGCCCCTGAAAACTCAAATATGATCTACAGAATTGAAATAGATTTGAATCCAAACTCCTGATTTTGAACTTCAAATCCTAGCTTTAAGATATCAGAGTATTTTTGAGCGACTCCATAGAAGACGACCTCGAGCTTCGCTTCTGCTCCTTGTGGGAGGTCAAGGCTAGCAGAGCTCCAACGTTGTTTCTGGCCTCCTCTGAACAATTCAACATCGTTAAACACTGCCCCATCCTTCATAACGAGCCGCCAGGAGTTGACGCTAACTCGCTTTTGAGATCTAGCATTAAAAACTTCGATAGTGCAGGCGATGCTCTCACCTTCCCGGCTACAGTTGTTGTGCTCAAACTCTATGCCGCGATAGTAAACGCTACCACTCTCGGCGGTAACGGTGGGCATTCCATCACTGAACGTTGGATCTTGATATTCTTTTCCCAGGATAAAGAAAGCAAACGATGTTAAAAAGTAAAGAAGAAAAGCGGAAATAAAGAATAGAACTTTGCTTTTTAGGTACGTCCAAATAAATATAGAAAAATAGATGAGGGAAACGAAAATAGTGAAGAGGACAATTACGTACTCAGGTTTCCAGATGCTGTAGAAGTATATGAGTGGATCCGGGAACATGTATTCGAGGATGGCCCAAAGGACGGCAATGAGAGCAGTGATGCCGGTTAGGGTCTTCGTCGCCAACTTTTTGGTCCATCCGGTGGCATTCGCTGTAGATGTGTTGTCCGACACAATAAATCTCTCCCTTCGAAAAAGAGTCGCAGGATAGCGATTGAGGTCATCGAGGAAAAGCGTGAAATGTAAAACAATAAAAACTGGTGGCTTGAGTTAGAAGAGAGAAACTGGCACAGATTCATTTTTCCCGGACCAGGCCGGAGGTAGTAAGTTCCTGGTTGAAGATGGAAAAATAGCCCCGTCCCGGTTTCGTTAAGATTATTACTCCAGGTTCCTGAGTGAACAGGGCAAAAAAAAGAGGAAGCATGAAGTATTTCGCTTACGGCTCGAATATGTCACTCCTCAGATTAAGAGCGAGGGTTCCAAGCGCGGAGCGCATCGGTACGTTCACACTCTTTGAGCACGTCCTTCGGTTTCATAAGTGGAGCAGGATGGACCAATCCGCAAAATGCGACGCACTGTTTACCGGAAATCCGGAGGACTTTGTCATTGGCGCGCTGTTTGAGATACCGCGCAGCGAGAAGGGCCCGCTGGATAAAGCTGAGGGCTTGGGCTTCGGTTACGATGAAAAGCGTGTCACTGTTACGGATGCCCTTGGGAATTCCGTTGACGCTTTCACCTACTGTGCAACGTCAACGGATCCCTCTTTGCTGCCTCACTCGTGGTATTTGAATCACGTTATCGTTGGTGCGAAAGAAACCGGCGTTCCCGCCGACTACCTAGATGCCATTTCAGCCACGCCAAGCCAGGAAGACCCTGACCGAGAACGAGATGCGAGGGAGCGGGCTATCTACGCTTAAAAAACGGCTCGCTATGGTTTACCTATTTTGCCCTCTCCTGCAAGCGGATAGGTCGAGATCCCGTCCAAATGTCTGATCTGTGTTTCAGGACTGGCGCAAGGTTTCCTGCTTCTTCACGCTCCCTGATCGTCATCTCGATTTGCTAGGTATACGTTTCAGCTGCAGTATCCCGAATTATTCGTAAGCGTCCGGTAATCCCATCTTGAGCCTGGCGCTGTCGCCGTCAGGATAGTGTCCACTTATTTTCTAGTGGACACTTAACATGAACGAATTAAGCGTAACCAAGCCCTACCAACGCCGTCGCCGGTTTTCCCGGGAATTCAAAGCCCAGATTGTTGCCCAGTGTCTGGAGCCCGGTGCCTCCGTTTCCCGAATCTCGCTGGATAACGGTCTCAACGCCAACATGGTCCGGCGCTGGATAAGTGAAGCGCAGCGAGCGGATAAAACATCAGCAACACCGGGATTTGTTCCGGTTAATTTGCCTGCGGCACCCTCTGCACCGAGCAACCAATCAGTCTCAGACAAGCGTAGCACCATCCGCATCGAGATTCCCCGCGCCGGCGGTGCGGTTGTGGTTGAGTGGCCTGCGGAGCAGGCCACTCAATGTGCTGCTTTGCTCCGGGACCTGTTGGGATGATCCGTATCGACGAGATCTGGCTGGCCACCGAACCGCTGGATATGCGGGCGGGGCCGGACAAGGCCTTGGCCCGGGTGATTCAGGTCTTTGGCTCAGCCAGGCCGCATTGCGCCTATCTGTTCGCCAACAAACGGGGCAACCGGATGAAGGCGCTGATCCACGATGGTCTGGGTATCTGGCTGTGTGCCCGCCGGCTGAACCGGGGCAAATTCCACTGGGGCGAAACCTGGCGCGGTGACCAACTGCGCCTGACTGAGGAACAGCTATCAGCGCTGGTTCAGGGCCTGCCCTGGCAACGTCTTGGGGCCGATGGCGTTATCTCCATTCTGTAACCACAAGCTGAGTGATATCGCCATAGCCAAAACTGCGAATCGCTTGCAGCACAAGGGCTTGGCATACTAGGCGGCATGACTCAGCGCCCCGACATCAACCAACTCTCTGCCGATCAGCTCCGTGCCCTGGCGACGGAACTGATGGACTCTCTGGACGCCAAGGATCAAGTCTTGGGCCGGAAGGAGCGGGCGTTGGTGCGCAGCAACGCCATCATCGAGAAGCTGACCCACGAAGTCGCCATCCTCAAGCGTCACAAGTACGCCCGTCGCAGTGAACAACTCGATGCGGTTCAGGGGAAACTGCTGGACGAACTGATCGACAGTGACCTTGCTGCTATCGAAGCCGAGCTTGAACAGGCAATGACCGAGGAACAAAAAGCCGCTCGGCCAAAGCAGCAACCCAAGCGTACACCGCTACCGCCGGAACTTCCCCGCACCCTGATCCACCACGAGCCTGAGAACACCCAATGCCGTTGCGGCTGCCAACTCAAGCGTATTGGCGAGGACATCAGCGAGAAGCTGGATTACGTCCCGGGCGAGTTCACGGTGGAGCGCCACATCCGGGGCAAGTGGGCCTGCGACAAGTGCGAGACCTTGATCCAGGCACCGGTACCACCGCAAGTGATCGACAAGGGCATCCCCACTGCCGGCCTGCTGGCTCAGGTGCTGGTGGCCAAGTACGCGGACCATCTGCCACTGTACCGTCAGGAGCGCATCTTCGGTCGCGCCGGCCTGGAAATCCCTCGCTCCACTCTGGCCGAATGGGTCGGTGCCTGCGGTGTGCAGTTGCAACCCCTGGCGGATGCTCTGAGAAACGCCTTGCTGGAGCACAGCGTACTGCACGCGGATGAAACCCCGGTCAGCATGCTGGCCCCGGGCAAGAAGAAAACCCACAAGGCCTACGTCTGGGCCTACTGCACCACGCCGTTCTCGGACCTGAAAGCCACTGTTTATGACTTCGCCCCAAGCCGGGCGGGTGAACATGCCCGCACCTTCCTGGGTGACTGGCAGGGCAAGCTGGTCTGTGACGATTACGCCGGCTACAAGGCCGGGTTCGGCAACGGCATCACCGAAATTGGCTGTATGGCACACGCCCGACGCAAGTTCTACGACCTGCACGAGGCCAACAAGAGCGAACTGGCGGCCAAGGCCTTGGAATACATCGGCGGCCTCTACGAGATCGAACGGGAAACCAAAGACCTGCCGCCGGATAAGCGGCTGGAAATCCGACAAACCAAAGCCAAACCGCTTGCTGATGCACTACAGCAATGGATGCAGGCGCATCGTCAGAAAGTGCCGGATGGCTCCGGCACGGCCAAAGCACTGGATTACAGTCTCAAACGTTGGGCAGCGCTGACGCGCTACCTGGACGATGGTGCGGTGCCCATCGACAACAACTGGGTGGAAAACCAGATCCGGCCCTGGGCATTAGGCCGCAGCAACTGGCTGTTCGCGGGATCACTACGCAGTGGTCAACGGGCGGCTGCGGTGATGACCCTGATCCAGTCCGCCAAGCTGAACGGGCATGATCCTTATGCCTACCTGAAGGATGTGCTGACCCGGCTGCCAACGCAGAAGAACAACGCCATCGACGAGCTGTTGCCCCACCACTGGAAGCCGGCTACACCTGACAAGGTGTGATCACCGGCCGCTTACCGAAGAATCCCTCGCAGGCAGCATTATCGCCACAATGACCGACCGCACTCATGCTGCTTACCAAACGGTTGCTACCAAGATATCGCTGGTAGTCACCACTGGTAAATTGACTGCCTCGATCTGAATGCAATACCACCGGGACTTTCCCCTGGCGCTGCCAAACGGCCATCTCAACGGCTCTGATCACCATATGCCGATCCTGCCGGTAATGCATGGGCCAACCAACGATCAGCTTGCTGTATAGGTCGAGAACCACGCACAGAAAGAGCTTTCCTTCCTGCGTGGGCACATAATACGTATTGGGAAATGGCTGCGACAACGTTGAATCGCCTGATACCTCAGGGCGACTCCTTTGCGAAGAACACCGCCGCTTCGCGCAAAAAATCACGCTCCTTCTTCACGCGAACCAATTCTCGTTTGAGACGGGCAACCTCCTCGTCTCTGGGAGAACCAGAGCCCTTGAAGGCCTTGTCTGTCTCCTCATCCGCTTCTCTGCGCCACCGAGACAGCAGGTTGGGATTAATACCAACCTCCAGGGCAATCTGGCGACAGCTCACACCGGGCTGACGGGTTAAAGCGATGGCTTCGCGTTTGAACTCTGGGCTATATCTTCTGCGTCTGAATATGAACACTCCTTTGGCACAGTGTGCCTCTTTTTAGGAATGTCCGCAGTAACGGGGTAGAACCCATCCGCCTCGGAGTGGCTGTAGCCCCCAGGCCACAGAGCCAGCTACTTTCCTTGCTGGATTAGCAGTTCCACGACGAACGGAAAACCTGGTGTTTATCAGCCCGTCAGGTGTGGGCAGGTCAACCCAGCAGGCCCGCTACAACTTGCTCCAGTTGATCGATAGCCTTTACGAATACCGGTCGATCATCCTGACCACCACCAAGAACCTCATCAGTTGGGGCGAGTTCTTCCGCGACGACAACGTGGAGGTGCCGATCATCGACAGGACGATACAGCCACTCACACTTCTTGTGTTGGGAGGCGAAACTCTCGACTGAGGCAGAAAGCTACAAGATTCACGATGAAGAGCGGGCAAAGTAGATGGCCATTGGAAAATCTTTACGCGGCCCCTTCTTTTGGGGGGGGAGTCATATGATTTATGAAGATACTTTGGACAAAGTTCAAAAACAAAAATAGTAGGCAAGAAATGAGTAATCCATATGTATTGCAAACCCGAGGCCTCGTAAAGAAGTTTAGGGGATTTCAGGCCGTTGATCATGTCGATCTACAAATTCGGCAGGGCGATATTCATGCCTTAATTGGCCCTAACGGTGCCGGCAAGACCACGGTTTTCAATCTCCTGACCAAGTTCCTGATCCCGACCAGGGGGCAGATCCTTTATAAGGGAGAGGACATCACCTCTCTGAAATCCGCCGCCATCGCCCGTAGGGGTGTGGTTCGGTCCTTCCAGATTTCCGCTGTGTTCCCGCACATGACTGCCCTCGAGAATATCCGCGTCGCATTGCAGACGTTCGAGGGCAACTCTTTCAGCTTCTGGCAATCCGGAGCCCGTCTGAACAAGCTCAATGAGCGCGCTATGGAATTGCTGGATGCGGTGGGACTGACCAGTTTTGCCAATACCACCACCGTGGAGCTGGCCTACGGCCGCAAACGGGCATTGGAGCTGGCGACCACGCTGGCGATGGAGCCGGAAATCCTGCTGCTCGACGAACCCACCCAGGGTATGGGCAGCGAGGATGTGGATCGCGTGGTGGAACTGGTGCGCAGCGCGGCCAAGGGCCGTACCGTGCTGATGGTGGAGCATAACCTGAGCGTGGTCAGCAAACTGTGTGACCGCATCACCGTGCTGGCCCAGGGGGCCGTTCTGACTGAAGGCGACTACGAAACCGTGTCTGCCGATCCCCGTGTGCGCGAGGTTTACATGGGATCCGACGGTAGTGGCGAGCGAGGCGCGACCGAGACCAATCCCGCCAGTGCGGAGGCCGCCCAATGAGTCACGGACCGGACAAGGAATACGAACAGCTGCGGGTTTCCGGACTGCACGCCTTCTACGGCGAGTCCCATATCCTGCATGGCATCGACATGGTGGTGCACCGGGGTGAACTGGTAACCCTGCTGGGGCGCAATGGCGCCGGCCGCACCACGACCCTCAAAGCGATCATGAACATGGTGGGCCGCCGCACCGGCTCCATCATGATCAACGGGGAGGAGACCATGTCCTGCGCTCCCCATCATATTGCCAGGTTGGGTGTCGGGTATTGCCCCGAACATCGGGGCATTTTTTCGTCACTCAACGTCCAGGAAAACCTGACCCTGCCACCGGTGGTGCGCAGCGGCGGCATGAGCCTGGAAGAAATCTACACCATGTTCCCCAACCTCTACGAACGCCGATTCAGTCAGGGGACGAAGCTCTCTGGCGGTGAGCAGCAGATGCTGGCCATGGCGCGCATCCGTAAGCGTTCATTCCAAGACGTAGTTGACCTACTTCACGTCCCGGA
>CETO01088853.1_pt1 | contig 17866 bp, 13 predicted proteins | sample 531351 | NCBI WGS metagenome assembly CETO01 (sample SAMEA2622678, study PRJEB7988) | marine metagenome | isolation source: saline water (ENVO:00002010), including | reverse complement strand
CGATCAGATATCAGAGTAATTTAACAAAAGTACGATCTTGCCCTGGGCTACCAGAGGGAATACGCCGTTATTTACTTTGTACGTTATTAGTTCATTGCCTGAAGAATATAAGGTGCGACGTAACGAGATCCAAACACAGACAGGTGACTTTGATCTTTGTACAACAAGGTGTCATTGATAACCGCTTTACATACTCCCTGTTCACACAGAACGCTCGCTAGGTCGACGACTTTCACATTTTCGTACCGTTTGGCAAGGTCGGTAGCAACAGCATTGTAGGTTTTAACCAGGTCATTCTCTCTGTGTTCCTGCTCGGTCTCAATACAAGGCTGTCGCTGTGAGTACAGTGGCAGGCGGTTTTCAAGACAGTGGTTAGGTAATGCCTTTAAAAACGGATTATCGAGTACAATCAACACCTGTTTGTGCTTATTATGCAGTGCCGACAATGTGCGCTTAAAGCCATTCTCCAACACCGCTTTATATTCCGTGACATGGGGCGCAGTTGTATCTTTAATGTTAACGTCACAGCGAGGGGAATGGGCTAGCACCACATTCTGTATTTGGTCATTTTGCAGTACATAATTTAACGCCTGCTCAATGAGTAAATAACCATTCGCGCGCATAGTCTGTACTTCTGCGTTGCCTTCAACCACAAACCCGGACGAAATACCGCGCAAAGGAGACTGACAAGACGCGGGAAACAACGCCACACTGTCGCCTTGTTTTGCAGCCAGCTCGGCGAGGCCATCAAACAAATGGCCTGCATGAGAATCCCCAATAACGGCTATTGTGTTCTCTGCTTGCTGAAAGCGACATGCGTTGTCATTAACTTTGTTCCATGAAGTAAAAGACTCACTACAACGCGCTGAGGTAGATGCCACACTAAACTTTTCTGGCTCAACCGACGGATAATTTGAAACAACACTAAAAGCAATCAGCGCCGCCCCTGCAGCCATACCAGCAGACAGCGGTAAGAAGCGAACAAAAATAGCGCTTATATTTTGAAAATTACGTTGAGCCGGCTTTTCTATAAACACATGCGTCAACCAGGAGAGCAAGACAGATAGCGCCAGCGCAATGACCAATTCTGTAGTGTCGGGTTCAGTCCCTTTGAGTATGCGCAAAAAGCTAAGGACCGGCCAGTGCCACAAGTAAAGAGGGTAGCTAATCTTCCCTCCCCACACGGCAAGGGGATGGCTAAATAACCAACGATTGAGCAATGCGTGCGGCCCGGCGGCTATAATGGCAAGACTTCCCATTACGGGCAGCAATGCCCAGTATCCTGGAAAAGCCGAGGACTTACTGACGGCAAAATACCCAGAAACCACACACGTTAGCCCAATTATCGAGATGGTATTGGCAACAAGGATTTGTGTTGATATTGACTGTCTCAATAGCAATGATTGTGCGCTTGCTTTAAAAGTTACCCAGGCCAGCAAACTGCCTGCCAGCATCTCCCAAAAACGGCCGAATGGTAGAAAATACGCTCCTGCGCTTTGCGTATTAACCAACACAATATTTACTACAAACGAAGCGATAATTAACCCAATAATAAGCGCAACTACGCCTGCTTTACGTGACCAACACAACAGCAGCAAACAGGGCCACAACAAATAGTACTGCTCTTCAACCGCCAAACTCCACAAGTGCAACAGGGGCTTGGTTTCAGCTACAACGTCGAAGTAACCGGCCTCGTTCACCAACACAAAATTAATCACGAAACCCAACCCACTCAGCGCGTGTTTACCCAATAAGCGGTACTGATCGGCAGACAATGCGAACCAGCCAAAAACGAGGCTGCATAACAAAACCGTAAGCAGTGCAGGAAAAATGCGGCGCACTCGGCGGGCATAAAAACTGCGAAAGGTAAATGTACCCGAGGCACATTGTTCATAGAGAATACGGGATATCAAAAACCCGCTGATAACAAAGAAAACATCAACCCCGGTAAAGCCACCGGGTAGTTTGTGGGGAAATGCATGAAACAACACAACGCCGGCAACGGCCAGCGCCCGCAGCCCGTCGATGTCTGAGCGGTACTTCACTTCTAATCCTTTAGAATAAATCCTTATCCGAAATCCAGATTACCGTTAGTCAAGAATTGTGCAACGATCTTTATGGTTAACCACTAGTTAACTTTTTGTAACTCCTAAAAAAAGCGAAAGAAAATACCTTATGGGTTGAACAGTGCCGTCTAATTCGTTGTCCGTCACATACGGTTGTACATTCGCTTTAAAAGCAAAAAGCCTTGCTGAGCAAGGCTTTTACATACTTTAACGTTTAGCACACTGTCGTGCTGATTATTCCCACTCAATGGTAGCCGGCGGCTTACCGGAAATGTCATACACTACGCGGGAAATACCATCGATTTCGTTGATAATGCGGTTCGAGACATTACCAAGGAAGTCATAAGGCAAGTGCGCCCAGTGAGCAGTCATAAAGTCGATGGTTTCAACTGCGCGCAATGATACAACCCAGTCATACTTTCTGGCGTCGCCCATCACACCTACGGATTTCACCGGCAGGAATACGGTAAAGGCCTGGCTGACTTTGTTGTAAAGATCGGCTTTGTACAGCTCTTCAATAAAGATAGCGTCGGCACGGCGCAATAAGTCGCAGTACTCTTTCTTGATTTCACCCAGTACGCGTACACCTAAGCCTGGGCCAGGGAACGGGTGGCGATACAGCATATCGTAAGGCAAGCCCAGCTCCAGGCCAATCTTGCGCACTTCATCTTTAAATAATTCGCGCAGTGGCTCTACCAAACCCAGCTCCATGTCTTCCGGTAATCCACCTACGTTATGGTGAGATTTGATCACATGGGCTTTGCCAGTTTTCGAACCTGCAGATTCAATTACGTCCGGGTAAATAGTACCTTGCGCTAACCATTTTGCGTTGACGCGCTTGCTGGCTTCTTCATCGAAGACGTACACAAACTCATTACCAATTACTTTGCGCTTGGCTTCCGGATCTTCCACACCAGCCAGCTTGGCCAGGAAACGGTCTTCTGCATCCACTTTAATGATGTTCAGACCAAAGTGGTCGCCGAACATATCCATGACCTGTGCACCTTCGTTCAAACGCAGTAATCCGTTGTCAACAAAGACACACGTCAGGCGGTCGCCGATAGCACGGTGTAACAGCATGGCCGTTACTGAAGAATCAACACCACCAGACAGACCCAGAATCACTTCATCTTCACCGACCTGCTGTTTAATACGCTCAATCGCATCGTCGATGATCGCGCCTGGCGTCCACAGTTTTTCGCATTTACAAATATCCAGCACGAAGTGAGACAGCAGGCGCATCCCCTGGCGAGTATGCGTCACTTCCGGGTGGAACTGTACGCCGTAGAATTGCTTCTCTTCGTTTGCCATCGCGGCATGCGGACAAGACGGTGTAAGCGCAACGGTTTCGAATCCTTCAGGGATAGCAATCACCTTATCGCCGTGGCTCATCCACACATCCAGCAAGGCATTGCCGTTGTCGTTCAGGTGATCTTCGATTTGTGCCAGTAATGCGCTGGACTTCACCACTTCAACCTGAGCATATCCAAATTCGCGCTTGTCAGAACCCTGAACCTGACCACCAAGTTGCTGCGCCATGGTTTGCATACCGTAGCAGATACCCAGTACAGGCACGCCTGCTTCGTACACATATTCCGGGGCACGAGGAGAACCAGCTTCAGTCACCGACTCCGGGCCACCTGATAAGATGATGCCGGTTGGGTCAAACTCTTTAATTTGCTCTTCGCTGACATCCCATGCCCAGAGTTCACAGTAAACGCCAATTTCGCGCACGCGGCGGGCAATGAGCTGTGTGTACTGCGATCCAAAATCCAAAATAAGAATTCGATGCTTATGGATGTTTTGTGTCATGGTCTTCGCCTTCAAATAAAAATAAGCAGGCTGGTATAAAACCAGCCTGTGATAATCGCTTTGGGATGTGCTTAGCCTAAACGGTAGTTAGGCGCTTCTTTGGTAATGCTAACGTCGTGTACGTGAGACTCACCCATACCAGCTGCTGTTACCCGCACAAATTGTGGCTTAGTGTTTAGCTCAGCAATGGTCGCACAACCTGTCAAACCCATAGCCGAACGTAAGCCGCCCATTTGCTGGTGAATGATATTCGCAATAGGGCCTTTATACGCTACACGGCCTTCAATCCCTTCAGGAACAAGCTTCTCAGCGTTGTCGCTTTCCTGGAAGTAACGGTCAGATGATCCATTGCGTTGGTTCATGGCACCCAGTGAACCCATACCGCGGTACGATTTGTAGTAACGGCCCTGATAAAGTTCAACTTCACCCGGCGCTTCTTCCGTACCGGCCAACATGCTGCCTACCATGACGCAGCTCGCTCCGGCTACCAGCGCTTTTGCGATATCACCCGAGAAGCGAATACCGCCGTCAGCAATAACCGGGATCCCCGTACCTTCCAGCGCCGCTACTGCGTCAGAAATCGCTGTAATTTGCGGTACGCCACAGCCGGTAACAATACGGGTTGTACAGATTGAGCCTGGGCCAATACCCACTTTAACCGCATCCACACCTGCTTCGGCCAGCGCTTTTGCGCCGTCGCCAGTCGCAACGTTACCCGCGATGATTTGTAATTCAGGGTATTTAGCACGTACAGTTTTAACACGCTCGATAACGCCTTGCGAATGACCGTGAGAGGTATCGATTAACAACACATCCACACCGGCTTCAACCAGCAGCTCAATGCGCTCGTCGGTACCCGGGCCTACACCCACTGCTGCACCAACACGTAAGCGACCTAATGAATCTTTACAGGCATTGGGTTTGCTTTCGGCTTTTTGGAAATCCTTAACGGTAATCAAGCCTGACAGTTTAAACGCGTCGTCAACAACCAGGATCTTTTCAATACGGTGTTCATGCATCAGCTCCAGGACTTCTTCAGAGCTGGCACCTTCTTTCACCGTAACCAAACGATCTTTTGGCGTCATGACTTTACCAACCGGCAAATCAAGGCGATTTTCAAAGCGCAGGTCGCGACCAGTAACAATACCGATAAGGTTGTTTTCATTGTCGGTGACCGGGAATCCGGAATAGCCCATGCGTTTACTTAACGCAATGACGTCGCCAAGCTTGTCAGTTTCTGATACGGTTACCGGATCAGACACTACACCACTTTCGTATTTCTTCACTTCGCGAACGTGCTTGGCTTGTTCTTCCGGCGTCATATTTTTATGAACGAAACCGATGCCGCCTTCCTGGGCAAGGGCGATCGCCAAACGCGCTTCAGAAACCGTATCCATTGCGGCTGAAACCATAGGAATATTAAGTGTGACCTCGCGGGTCAGTCGGGTTTGTAAACTTGCCGTGTGCGGTAGCACTGTGGAGTGCGCAGGAACCAATAGAACATCGTCAAAGGTTAGCGCTTCTTGAGCGATTCTGAGCATGCAATAACACCTGTGTAGTAAAGGCCTAATTGCGGCGCAATTGTAGTGTTTTTTCAGTTTCAGGTAAACTGTATTTGTATTAAAGCTGAGGTTTTTTCATTCGATGGTTAGCAACACCGCTCCTCAGGGGCAAAAAATTCACACGGTAACAACACTAAATCGCCTTGCACGCAACATTTTAACCAGTGAAATCGGTCTGGTGTGGCTCACTGCTGAAATTTCTAATTTCGTTCGTGCGGCCTCCGGGCACTGGTACTTTACCCTCAAAGATGACAAGGCACAGGTGCGGGCAGCCATGTTTCGCACTGCCAACCGGGTAGTTCGTCAACCTCCACGAGAAGGTGATCGCGTGTTGGTAAGAGCCAGTGTTGGCCTTTATGAACCTCGGGGTGACTATCAGTTGGTTGTAGAAACGTTACAACCCGAAGGCGAAGGTCAGTTGAAGCTGGCCTTTGAAAAATTAAAATTTTCTTTACAAGCTGAAGGGTTATTTGATCAAAGTCGTAAACAATCCTTGCCAAAAGTCATTAAACGCGTCGGGGTTATTACATCAGCGCAAGGTGCGGCGCTTCACGACGTATTAAGCGTATTAAAAAGACGCAGTCCGGCAACCGAAGTCATTGTGTATCCGTCCATGGTACAAGGCGAACAAGCCAGCCGGCAGTTAATGCATCAGCTTTGGGTTGCCAATCAACGCAATGAAGTTGACGTGATACTCCTCACCCGGGGTGGCGGTTCGATGGAAGACCTGTGGTGTTTTAACGATGAATCGCTGGCCCGGGAAATCGCCCGCTCTGGGATTCCGGTCGTCAGTGCCGTTGGGCATGAGGTCGATGTCACCATTGCCGATTTTGTGGCTGATTTGCGTGCGCCAACACCGTCTGCGGCAGCTGAGCTGGTGTCTATGGACCAGACGGAGTCTTTATCGCAGATCCGCAACCTGACGCGCAGGTTGTCTCAATCGACGCAGTCGCTGATTCAGCGCCAGACCCATCGGTTAATGACCCTGGAACAGCGCTTAATTCGACGCCATCCATCGGCCCAGTTGAATCAGCAAAGCCAAAGTATTGACCGCCTCGAGCAGCGCTTGCATCAGGCGATGACGCGAAGACTTACCTTGGCTCAACAAGCCGTGCAGTCGCAGTCACATCGTCTGCAACGACAGCATCCGGAAATACGGCTTGAAGCCTTGCGGAGCCGGTGTCATCATAGCCACCAACGATTACTCTCTCTTATGCAGCGCAAACTGGAATCCAATGGGCAACGACTCGCGTCGATGGCTCACTTGTTACAGTCTGTGAGTCCATTAGCAACGTTATCGCGCGGTTATTCAATTACCCTGAACAACGACAAAGCGGTAACCTCGGTGGCACACATTGCTGCACAAGATACGTTGGTGACCCGGGTGAAAGACGGGGAAATCACCAGTGTCGTGACACACTGCCAGCCTCTCGTGGACAGTGATAAGTCACCATAAGGAACGGATGTTTGTTTAAATTTAGTTGTCGATGGATAGCAACAGCCTCTGTGTTGTGTATCCTTGGCTGTGCACATCAGGTCACTCCACCTGTCCCTGCTCAGCCAATCTTACCCGTGCCTGAAAACACGCCGATAGCGCTGGATATCAACGTATTTTCATCTTATCTGAGTGAGCAAGGCATGGCTGCCTGCCAGACAGACTTGCCACAAAGCTATCAATGTAAAAACGACGGTATACCCGCAGGTGATTTCCTGAATGCACTGTCTTCCCTCGCCTTATTTGAGAACCTCAGCCCCTCGGTCAGCCGGCATGACTACGAATTACTCATTGGCAACCAGCTTACCCAACCCGAAGAGAACAGTAATGCACACTCGCCGCGCAAGAGTGTCACTGAATTCTCTGTAGAGTGGCGAGGCGTTTCTATCGACACGTTTTCTGTTGAATACTGGCATCAGAACCAGGGCGCCATCTCTCCATCAGACGTCAGCCAAGTCATCTTAACGTGGTGGAAACACGTAGAAAATGCGAAGGTTTTTAGTCCACCGTATCTCTATGCCGCCATGGGGGCCAGTGATTACAATGCCCAACTACACTTACCTGAGACCCTTGATGCGTTTTCCTTGTCTCAACGGTACCTTTACCCGGACCCATTTCGAGGCGTGATAGCCCGCTATACCCACCCTGAATTCGAAGAAGCAATACTGGATATAGCCGTGTACCCCATGCTTTCAGCGCTGACACAGGCCTCAGATGTTAGTGTAAAAGCGGAGCTTAAAAAGGCGGTTGATACGGCAAATGAAGTCGCTAAAACCCGGGCTATGGAAGTTACCATGCAGCAGTTATTTACGCCGGTTGAGTCGGCGTTTTTACCTAACGCGGGTGTAATGGCAGAAATGTTTGCGGAAAGCGAGACCGGTGAATCCCTGTTTGCCAGTATTTATGTCTTTCAGATAGAAGATAAATTCGTTAAATTCAGTACAACATTTCCGGCGAGAATAAGCGATCCGCTCGTGCAAGCCGCTTTTCCTCAATTGCAGGTACCGCCTGAATCGGCATTGATGAAAGAGATCCGCCGGGCGTTAAAATAGTCCCGATTTCATACTCATCCGCATAAAATACTGCCCCGCAAACAAAAAAGCGAAAGCCGCTACATGCTTTCGCTTTTCATTCCAAGACAGATTACCGGCTTATTTTTTCTGTTTATGATAAGCCATCAGGCGCTTGCGTTTGCGTTGCTGCGCCAGAGTAAGCTGATTTTTCTTCCCTTCAAACGGGTTCGCACCCTCGCGAAATTCAATTTTGATCGGCGTGCCCATGACGTCCAGTGCTTTGCGGAAATAGTTCATCAGGTAACGCTTATACGAGCTGGGTAAATCGTCTACCTGGTTACCGTGAATAACAATAACCGGTGGATTGTAACCCCCCGCGTGCGCATACTTCATTTTTACCCGACGTCCACGAACCAATGGCGGTTGGTGATCGTCCTGAGCCATTTCCATAATTTGTGTCAGCATTGACGTATTGATGCGCTTGGTCGCGCTTCTGTATGCCTCATTGACCGATTCAAACAGGTTGCCTACGCCGGTACCATGCAGGGCGGAGATAAAGTGAAGACGGGCGAAATCAACAAAGCCAAGACGACGATCAAGCTCACGCTTAATATCATCTTTAACGTCGGTATCCAGGCCATCCCATTTGTTCACGGCAATTACCAGCGAACGACCTGAATTTAACACATAGCCCAACAGGCTCAGATCCTGGTCGGCAATCCCTTCGCGTGCATCAATTACCAACAATACAACATTCGCTTCTTCAATCGCCTTGAGGGTTTTAACAATGGAAAACTTCTCAACCGCTTCAGACACTTTCTTGCGTTTTCTTACCCCTGCCGTATCGATTAATACGTACTCACGTTCGTCGCGGGTAAGCGGGATGTGAACACTGTCTCGGGTAGTACCTGGCATGTCGTAAACGACAACCCGATCTTCACCCAGGATTCGGTTGGTTAACGTAGATTTACCAACGTTGGGTTTACCCACTATGGCCAGTTTAATCGGCAGGTTTTGCAGTTGCTCTAACTGCTCTTCAGGATCCAGTTCAGATTTTTCTTCGTCTTTGCGAACCGCCATTTCCGGAAATTCTTCATCCAGAGGCTCCAATGCGTCCTGAATGAGCTTTGCTACGCCTCGTCCATGCGCAGCGGCGATTTGGTGAATGTCACCCAACCCCATGGAATAAAATTCGGCGCTCTCGCTATCGCCGTCGATGCCGTCAACCTTATTAGCGAGCACAAATACCTGCTTGTCTGTCTTGCGCAAGTGATCGGCAATCATCTGGTCTGCAGGCAAAAAGCCAGCACGAGCATCAACCAGAAAGAACACCACATCGGCTTCTTCAATGGCCTGTAAAGACTGTGCGGCCATGCGGGCATCGATACCTTCTTCGTCACCAGTAATACCGCCGGTATCCACCACAATAAACTGGCGCTGCTCATAACTCGCCTGACCGTACTGACGGTCACGAGTCAGACCAGGAAAATCGGCAACCAACGCATCGCGGGTATGCGTTAATCGATTAAACAGGGTGGACTTACCCACATTGGGCCGGCCAACCAGCGCCACAACAGGCAACATAGTGATGTTCCTTACAGAGTTAAACAAACAGACGGCCGCGTCAAAGACGCGGCCGTGTAATTATATATAAATATTGCGCATTATTCAGCGCTGAGGATTATTTTGCGGATAACGCAGCCACGTCTCCGTCACGGGTAATCGTCACAATAAGATCATTGACCACAATCGGTGCTGTATAAATAGCTTCGTCTTCGTCATCACCGCCCAGGTCGTAACGGGCGACTAAACTGCCCTCTTCCTGATCAATCCAGTGCAACAGACCCCATTTATCACCCACTACGATATGCGTGTCAGTAACCACAGGCGCAGTAAGATTGCGTTGTTTCAGGCCACCCTGCGACCATAACTCTACGCCGTTGCGACGGTCTAATGCATAAACAATAGAACGGTTATCGACCACATAAATCTTATTACCGCTGACAGCGAGATCGCGGTAAGAACCGTATTCACGTTTCCACAAAATACGACCGCTGCGCAATTCAAGTGCCGCCAGTGTACCGTCGTAGGATACGATGTAGACGTTGGTGCCAAACACCACAGGCGTTGAGTCAACGTCAATAATACGTTCAAGTTCAGTCGCCCCCGATGGGGCCGTAATGGCTGTTTCCCAGGCTGGGATACCGCTGTTGAGTATATTTACCTGCAGCTTGCCTGTTGGCGTGCCCACTAGCGCACCGCCATTTGAGGCCGCCGGACCTGAGATCCCGCGTAAGCTCAGTGGTGGGACATCAGTTTCACTGCGCCACAGCTGTTCACCCGTTTTAACGTCCAGGCCAAACAGTATGCCAGCTCCGGTGTTTAATACCAGAATACCTTCATCCATTGCTGGTGTTGCCAGGATTTCACCAGCGACAGTGGCTTCCCAGATGGTCTCTCCGGTATCTACGTTTAACGCACGCACTAAACCGTCTTCAGAGGCAACAAATAACATGTTGTAACCCGCGGCAATTGCGCTTAGCTTTGCCGACGCGCCACTGCGCCATAAGCGCGCAATGTCGTCCCAGAAGGACTCGTCAGGGAAGATAGCAAAGTTTTTGTGCCACAGTGCTTTGCCGGTGTCTGGGGCCAGTGCCGCTACTTCGCCATGGCGTTCAGCCACGAATACTTTGTCGTTAGCAAACGCCGGACGTAAACGTGAGTAATAGCCGTTAACACCATCGCCCAGATTATAATCCCAGACCACCTTTGGCGTAATCTGGTTCTGAATCGCCGGAATGCGGCGAATTTTCAGTTCTTCTTCATCAGCAAACCAATCGGACACGGTTGAACACCCTGTCAGACCAATCATAATTGCGCCAACGACGACCCGCTTAAACATACGGCTACACAGTAATGCGCGGTTCTGTGAGATGTTTCGAGTTATTGCTGTCATTCACTATCCTGCTGTTACTGCAAGGTTGTCGAGTTTCATTTGCAGTAAACGGTTGTTGGTATTTTTTTCTAAAGCAGAAGAGTAGGCCATGCGAGCCTTGGCAAAGTTCCCTTGCGCAGCAAAAATATCGCCCTTTGTTTCCTCAACTTGCGCCACAAACGCCTCGTCTTTAGCAATATCAAGTGTCGCCAGGGCTTTGTCGTGTTGCTCTAAAGCCAGTTGCACGCGCGCTAAACGCACAGCAGCTACTTGCTTCAAGCTCTCATCGCTGCCATTGGTCGCTACTTTTGACAAATAACTTGCCGCCACTTCCAGCTCGCCTTTATCCGCAGCTTGTTTAGCCGCAATCAGGCTAGCCAGATCACTGTAGCCACTGACTTCACCTGACTCGATCAGCGCTGAGATGGGCCCTGCATTATCGTCAGCCACCAGGGTTTCTAACGCGTCCTGATAGCTAATAGAAGCCGCTTCTTTGGTTTCCATTTGTGATTCGCTGTAATATTGCCAGCCAAATAGACCCGCCAGGCCAAGCACTGCACCTAAAATGAGTGACGTGCCATGGTCTTTCCAAAACTGCTTGATCGCTTCTACTTGTTGATCTTCTGTAGCGAATTGTTCCATGTTTTACCTCTGTAAATTGATATTGCCTGGTTTACCCGGCAAGCATACCAGTCAAAACCTGTGGCAGTTCAGTGGCTGCCACCGTGATTTGTTCACCATTGTTGCGCAATGGTTTAACGGAGACCTGCCCGGCTGCCATTTCGTCACTGCCAATTAACAATGCGACGACGGCGCCGGCTTTATCTGCCCGTTTCAGTTGTTTTTTGAAGTTACCACCGCCGCAATGCAACATAACACGCCATGCTGGTTTTTGATCACGCAGGGTTTCAGCAACCTGACTTGCATAAGCCAGTGTGTCATCGCCCATCGCGGTAACATAAATTTCTGCAGCGGCGTCGTTGGCCTCTATTTTATCCAGTGTTTCCAGTAGCAATACCAGACGCTCCAGACCTAAGGCAAAACCAACCGCAGGCGCAGCTTTGCCGCCCAGTTGTTCTACCAGACCGTCATAACGACCACCAGCACAAACCGTACCTTGCGCTCCCAGACTGTCGGTGACCCATTCAAATACGGTGCGATTGTAATAATCCAGGCCACGTACCAGCTTCGGATTAACTTCGTATCGGATTCCCGCTGCGTCCAGAAGTTCACACAATTTTTTGAAATGTGCTTCTGATTCCTCGTCCAGGTGATCCAGTAAAGAAGGGGCGTTAGCCACCACTTCCTGCACCTGAGGGTTCTTGCTGTCCAGCACGCGCAGAGGATTGGATTCCAAACGGCGCAGCGAGTCTTCGTCTAATTGCGACTTGTGCGCGCTTAAATAGTCAATCAGGGTTTGCTTATAAGCCTGACGAGCTTCATTAGAGCCCAAAGAATTGATTTGCAGTGATACCGCATCCTCAATACCAAACAGTTTCCATAATCTGGCAGACAGCAAAATCACTTCAGCATCGATATCGGCACTTTCTAAACCATAGGTTTCCACACCAAACTGGTGAAACTGGCGATAACGGCCTTTTTGCGGGCGTTCATGGCGGAACATCGGTCCCATATACCACAGGCGCTGTTGCTGATTGTAAATAAGACCGTGTTCATTACCGGCACGAACTGCACTGGCGGTACCTTCCGGACGCAGCGTCAGGCTATCGCCATTGCGGTCCTCAAAGGTATACATTTCTTTTTCAACGATATCCGTGACTTCACCAATCGACCGTTTAAACAAATCGGTACTTTCTACAATCGGTGTACGTATTTCCTGATAACCGTAGCTGGCCACCACCTGACGGATTGTTGCTTCCACTTGTTGCCATTTACCCGACTCTGTCGGCAGGCAATCATTCATTCCGCGGATAGCCTGAATTGTCTTCGCCACTTATTTCTCTCAAGCTTACATAAAAGCCCCGCATTATAGGGGCTTTAGCACTAAACAACAAACATTCTTGCCGATTATATCGGCACTGAAAAACGGCCTGCTTTAGTCTTTCTGTGTTACCGCAATGGCATTGCGTTCGTCCAACATTGCCGCTTTCGCACGTATACGTTTTTCCAGTTGGTCGACCAGGTCATCATTTGCCAAGCGCTCTTTCTGACGCTTGCCATCAAGGTAATAGCCACTCATATTACGCGCGCCGGTAAGGCCCAGATCTGACACTTCCGCTTCACCGGGACCGTTTACCACGCATCCGATAATGGAGACGTCCATAGGCGTTAATACATCTTCCAGGCGCTGCTCCAGCGCGTTGACGGTACCAATAACGTCGAATTCCTGACGAGAGCAACTTGGGCAGGCAATAAAGTTGATGCCGCGAGACCGAATACGCAGTGATTTCAATATGTCGAAACCCACTTTGATTTCTTCTACCGGGTCGGCCGCCAGCGATACGCGCAGCGTATCACCAATACCTTCAGCCAGTAACATACCCAGGCCAACCGCACTTTTCACTGCGCCAGCCCGCTGTCCACCCGCTTCGGTTATGCCTAAATGCAGTGGTTGGTCGATTTCTTTGGCCAACAAACGGTAAGCGCCAACGGCTAAGAACACGTCAGAGGCTTTTACCGATACCTTAAACTGGTCGAAGTTGAGCTTATTGAGGATATCGACGTGGCGCATGGCGGATTCAAGCAACGCTTCTGGCGTAGGTTCACCGTACTTTTCCTGTAGGTCTCGCTCTAATGAGCCGCCATTGACGCCAATCCGAATAGGAATATTTTTGTCACGAGCGCAGTCAACAACCGCTTTTACCCGTTCGATATTACCGATATTACCGGGGTTAATGCGCAAACAGTCCACACCGTATTCCGCCACTTTCAGCGCTATACGGTAATCAAAGTGAATATCAGCGATTAACGGGATATCCACTTGCTGGCGGATTTGCTTAAACGCTTCTGCCGCATCCATAGTGGGAATAGATACGCGGACAATCTCGCCTCCCACTGCCTTAATGCGATTAATTTGCGCGACGGTCGCCTCTACATCGGTAGTCGGTGTATTTGTCATCGACTGAACGGCAATGGGCGCACCATCACCAATCGGCACCTTGCCAACATAAATACGAGTAGATTTTCTGCGCGTAATAGGGCTATCAGCAAACATTATTGTTCCTGCATAGGTAAGTAAAACTTCGCGGTACGTTTGGGATCAAACCCAGACATATCGACCGCATCACCATCATAATCAATTTGCACAACATGGGGCGCGCCCAGTGTAACCTCGAAGGGCGGCACACCCGATACCGACATCACATACCCTTCAGCTTTGATGCCAAAAGCCAGGGCTTCACCGGTTGAGTCTGTGACATTGACCCAACACTCTCCTGCAAAATTAAATGTCAGTGCAACCTTGCCAGCTTCATCCTGACTTGTTTCCGGATTTGTTGCAGGTAGTGAAAGTCGGCTTTCCAGGCCTGAATCAGCAGTCTCGCTACTATCCTGCTCTTCTAAGGGCGTTATGTTGGTATCTGACACTTCAGGTGTCGTAAGGGCTTCATCCTGGTAGGTATCGTCTGCTACCGCTTCATCATCGTTCAGCGAGGCGTCTGCCTGTTCGGCACTGTTTTCTACATACGCCGAATCATCAATATTGGTGCTTCCAACACTGGCGACTGGCTGTGAGGCTGCTGTCGAACTGCTGGTAGTCGATGTCGTGGACGACGACGGGACAAAGTCGTCGTCGTTAGCAGGTTGCTGATACCACCATACAACGACACCGGCCAACAAAATGAGCGCAATAATGTAAGTAACCATCATCCAGCGGTCGTCATGGGCTTGTTTAGCCACGCGCTTTGAAAAACTCTGTAGCTTGGCTGGCGGCTTTGGCGCGGTATGGTATTGCTCAAACAGGGCAATCAACTCTTCCGGGTTCAACCCAACGTTTTTGGCGTAGAGACGCACATACCCTTTAAAAAAGGTAACCGAGGTATTTTCATCTAAACGGTTTTCTTCCAGATCAGAAATAATATTGACCCGCAAAAACAGCTTATCGGCGATAGCCTGTTGTGAAAGCCCCTGCTTTTCCCGAGCTTCCCGTAATAATTGTCCCGGGCTTGGTGTGGCCGGCACGTGCTGTTCATCAGCTTCTAGCAGCTGCTCTTTATCCATTTATGTACCCAGATTACTGTGTCTGTTCAGCTGGCGGTACCAGCCATAATTTCGTTCCGATTTTGATAGACCCGTTATTGTCGAGGTTATTCCACGCTTTCAGGGTATCAAGCTTTATATTGTATTTCAGTGACAGCCGATAGAGGTTTTCTTTAGGCTGTACAATGTGAAACTTAACAGGTTCGGCAGCAACAGCATCCTCAGCAACGCTTTCTGCATCAGCAGCGTCATCAGTATTGGTGTCGGTTTCATTAGCGTTGTCGGTAACGACCGCCGGCTGGCTATTAGCAGACTCTGGCTTAGCAACCGTATTTTCAGCAGCAGGTGTCGTGACTGCGTTACCCGACTCTGTGCTGGCTTGCAAGTCTGCCACACCCACGGTGTCGGGCTTAACACTTTGCTGCGGCTTGGTTTTAACCTTAATCACCGGCTGAGGCAGTTTCTGTTGTCTGTCGATATAGAGTTTAGTTAGCGGGCTATCAGGATACATGGTTAACAGCATGTCGCCGTAGCCGTTCGCGGTTAATATGTCGCCTTGGCCCGTTGCTATTTCAATAGCCATCCACAGGGAATCAGGCGACACACGGGCGACTTTTTCGTATTTACGCAACGTTTGCTCAGCGAGGTTATACTGCTCGGTAGCCACGTACATTTCCGTAAGAATAAACAGTGTTTTTGCCCGGCCAGGCTGATGTTTGAGGGCACTGTTGAGGTATTCGATAGCATCTTCACCCTGCCCCTGGCTCTGAGCACAAAGCGCCATGTTCTCGTAAGTCGCCGCTGAATTTGCATATTGCTTAGAATTCACTGCCTGCAGGAAAAAGGTTTTGGCTTCTTCGTAGTCGCCTTGCTGACACAGAAACGCGCCGTAGCTGTTGGCGATATCGGCGTTGCGTGGTGCCAGACTCATTGCGGTTTCGTATGCTTCCCTTGCCCGCTCTACCTCGCCGACGACCTGATAATAATACGCCAGCCCGTAATGACTGTCGGCCAGGCGTGGTGCAAACGACAAGGCTTTATCCAGATTCATTTTTGCCTGGGTATAGTTGCCGTTTTTCAAATAGGTCAGACCCAGTGAAATGCGGGTTTTCGCCGCTTCATTCTGATCGAACTCGGCGCTGAAATTGCCGCCCTGATTTTCGCTAACACAGCCTGATAACCACAGTAGCGTTACTAGCATTACTATTCTCATTGCGGGCGCTAACCTCTTATCGTCCTTTATATTATTGAGACATTTTTACCGAAATCGACTCGCCCTTCATCTGTTTTTTTAACATGCGCTTAGTACGGTCTACGACATCGCCCACTAATTGGCCGCAAGCAGCGTCAATATCGTCGCCTCTTGTCTTACGCACAATCACGGTAAAGCCGTATTCCATCAGCACTTTGGCGAACCTATCGATACGCGAGTTACTGGAACACGTATACGGCGAGCCCGGATACGGATTAAACGGAATTAAGTTAATCTTACAGGGCGTTTCTTTCATTACCTTGGCAAGTTGATGAGCGTGATCGGTCGAATCATTAATTTGATTCAGCATCACGTACTCAACCGTAACCTTACCCTGGTTCGCCTTTGACTTGCTTAAATAACGGCGTACACCGGCAAGGAAGGTTTCAATATTGTACTTTTTATTGATAGGCACGATTTCGTCACGCAGTTCGTCATTCGGCGCGTGAAGTGAAATGGCAAGGGCAACGTCTATCTGATCGCCCAGCATATCCAATGCTGGCACAACCCCTGACGTGCTGAGTGTGACACGGCGCTTAGACAAACCAAAACCAAAGTCGTCCATCATGATATCCATGGCCGGCACAACGTTTTTCAGGTTCAACAGCGGTTCACCCATGCCCATCATTACCACGTTGGTCACCGGGCGCTTCGCTGTATCTTTAGACAAGCCCAATGTGGTGGCAACCCGCCACACCTGGCCGATAATTTCGCTCACAGACAAGTTGCGGTTAAAGCCTTGCTGTGCGGTTGAGCAAAAGGTACATTCCAATGCACAGCCAACCTGTGAAGAAACACACAGTGTGGCGCGATCTGCTTCCGGGATCCACACGGTCTCGACTTCCTGACCGCCTTCCAAACGCAAAGCAAACTTTATGGTGCCGTCGGTTGCGTTTTGCTGATAGGCGATTTCAGGCGCAACGATTTCACAATGCTCAATGAGTTTGGCGCGCAGGTGTTTATTCAGATTACTCATCTGCTCAAAATCACTGACGCCCTGCTGATAGATCCACTTCATGACCTGATCAGCACGGAACGGCTTTTCGCCCATCTCCGCGAAAAACTCGCGCATTCCCTGCCGATTTAGATTCAATAAATTCGTTTTAGCCATAAAGCACTTAACCTACTGTGAACATCGTTAACGTTGCAACCTGCATAGAATACCACGGGATAACCCGTGACGCACAGACGCAAAAGGGAGCCGAAGCTCCCTTTTTAATCAAAACCCGGCGTCTTATCGAGTGCGTGGGCAGATTTCTTCTTCAGAGAAGAAGTAAGCAATTTCGCGAGCCGCTGATTCAGGTGCGTCAGAACCGTGAACTGCGTTTTCGTCGATTGATACCGCGTAGTCAGCGCGCAGAGTACCCGCAGCTGCTTCAGCTGGGTTAGTTGCACCCATGATTTCGCGGTTTTTAACAACAGCGTTTTCGCCTTCTAATACCTGAACCATTACCGGGCCAGATGTCATGAAGTCAACCAGAGCACCAAAGAAAGGACGCTCTTTGTGTTCTGCATAAAAACCTTCTGCTTGTTCTTTGCTCATGTGAACCATTTTAGAAGCAACGATGCGCAG
>CETO01088543.1_pt1 | contig 18019 bp, 11 predicted proteins | sample 531351 | NCBI WGS metagenome assembly CETO01 (sample SAMEA2622678, study PRJEB7988) | marine metagenome | isolation source: saline water (ENVO:00002010), including | reverse complement strand
GCTTTTGACACGGTTGACGTATTCACCGGAGCGGGTATCAACCTTCAGCACTTCACCAATGGTGATAAACAGGGGCACGTTCACAACGGCACCGGTAGACAGGGTCGCGGGCTTGGAGCCGCCCTGCGCGGTATCACCTTTCATGCCAGGGTCGGTATCAACCACTTCCAGCTCGACAAAGTTCGGAGGGGTCACAGTCAACGGCGCGCCGTTGTACAGAGTCACGGTGTAAACGTCCTGCTCTTTCAGCCACTTGACGGTATCGCCAACTGCCTTGGCATCGGCCGCATACTGCTCGAAAGAGCCGTCAGTCAGCATGAAATGCCAGAACTCGCCATCGGTATACAGGTATTCCATATCCTGCTCGACAACGTCAGCTGCCTCCAGGGATTCGCCGGATTTGAAGGTTCGCTCCCAGACCCGGTTGGTCATGAGGTTGCGCAGCTTGACCCGGTTGAATGCCTGGCCCTTGCCCGGCTTGACGAATTCGTTCTCGAGCATGATACAAGGGTCGCCATCCAGCAAAACCTTGAGACCGCTGCGAAATTCGTTGGTAGAATATGAAGCCATGAAATGTCCACCTGACAGACTGTCGTTAAAATTTCAAAGGTCGCTATGATACAGCGAACCCCCGCCCGTATAGAAGCCCGCGATGCCAGCCATCCGTCCGAGGCCCGGATTGAACCGGACAACACACCGGACTGGCAACAGATACTGAGCCAATCGGTCACTACGCCGGAACAGCTGCTGGAACGGCTGGGGCTCGCCCCGGAGGACTGGTACAGAGGCGCCGCCTGTGGCCACAGACTGTTTCCGATCCGGGTACCCGAGCCCTACCTGGCACGGATTGAGCCAGGCAACCCGGATGACCCCTTGCTGCGGCAAGTACTTCCTGTCGCCCAGGAGGCGGAGGTTCACCCGGATTTCGTATCGGACCCGCTGGAAGAGGCGTCGGCCATCCAGACCACCGGCCTGATTCGCAAATACACCAGCCGTGCCTTGCTCATGATCACGGGACAATGCGCCATCAATTGCCGCTACTGTTTTCGTCGGCATTTTCCCTACGGCGATCACCGTCTTGGGCCGGAAGACCGACGCCAGGTCATCGACAGCCTGTCCGCCAGCCCGGAAATCAACGAAGTGATTTTCAGTGGTGGTGACCCACTGGCAGTGAACGACCGCCTGCTCTCGCAATGGGCCGAACTACTTGGTGACATCCCGCATCTTCGCCGGTTGCGCATTCATTCCCGCCTGCCCGTGGTGATACCACAGCGGGTATGCGACAGCCTGATTGACTGGCTGTCCCGAACCCGACTGCAAAAGGTCCTGGTGGTGCACGTGAATCACCCTGCAGAAATCGACCAGGCCACCCGCCAGGCATTCCGACGTCTGAGCGAGGCCGGGGTTACCCTGCTGAATCAGAGCGTAATCCTCAGAGGTGTCAACAATAGCAGCGCCACACTCTCAGCCTTGAGCGAGACGCTGTTCGAAGCGGGGGTTATGCCCTATTACCTGCACGCCTTTGATCCCGTCTCCGGTGCCCGGCACTTCTCCGTGAGTGACACCGACGCCATCCGGATAGTTAACGAAATGCTGGAAAATCTGCCCGGCTTCCTGGTTCCAAAGCTGGTTCGGGAGCTTCCCGGCCGCGCCAGCAAGACCCCGCTGGACCTGGGTTCGTGAGACCTGTCGCAAAAGCTGGCCCTTTTTCACTTGTCAAACATTGTCAACTCGTGATTTTCTCGCTTTTTGTCGTTGCTTTGCTATCTTAAAGTTCAATATCCATAAACAATAACGACCTGTATTTTCGGCGTTTTCGCTGAGTTACAACTAACGCAGTCCCGACATTGGCGTGAGAACATGGATGGTAAGATCCTGAAACCCGAGCTTAAGGTTCCTGAACAGAAAACAGCGAGCCTGTCGTTTTGCGACACCACCCCCAAGGCTTTTCGCGTGTGGGCGGATCAGTTGCCGATGGCCAATACCGGCGAGGCTTCGCGTCAGCTGTATCACGCGATCATTGAGCTGAACCATCTGTTCCTGTCGCCGCTCCAACGCCTGCAGTTTCTGGAGATCGTGCGGGACAAGATTCATTTTGTCTGCAATGAACTGTCCAGGCATTTTCTCGGGCTGGCCATCGCGCTGCCTGAAAAACAGCGGAAGATTGCCAATCTGACCCAGGCACTGCAGCTGCACCTGGCGGCCGGATACAAGCTTTGCCTGCTGGAATACATAGACAATGGCGGTGTGGACAAACACCGGCGCCAGATTGCCACGACCATTCATCGGGCAATGTCGGAGCTCGCCGCCACCATACTCCGATCCCATCAACTGTATTGTCCGAGCCCGGCCAACAGCTGGCTGGAATGCCATCGGATGTTCCGCTTTGCGCACCGGAACAAGTTGGCCAACATGGAGGTGGATGACGACACCCTCACCCACCGGCGGGCCAGTACCGTTGGCGACAGTTACAAACGCATTCTTTTGCTCGGCTGTGCGCGGCCGAACCAACTGCGTCAGGCGGAACTGACACAGGTATATGAACTGTTTGAGTCCTGGACCGAGCATTGTCAGTGCGCTCCGGATCTTGGTCCCGACAGCCTGTTTGTCATCAACATGGAAAAAGACAATCCGCCGGTCTACCGCAGCCTGCTCGAAAACACGCCAGGCAATGAAAGCTTCAGTTTCGACACCCGTGACCTCTCCACCCTGCTGGCCGAGACCCTGCACGCCAGGCGCCAAGACGGCCATGGAGGCGAAGCTCTCAAGATTCCCTCCACGGTGAGCGATACCTTACTTACGCACCTGAGCCAGGCACTCGGCATTCTGGCCAAGCGCAACTTTAACCGCATCGCCAGCCAGGGCACGCTGGAAGTGTGCGTAGGTCTCACCGCTGCGCACTACTTCGTAGCCGGCCAGAAAGCGTTCTCGGAGTTCCTGGATGGCAACGAAAGCAGTCATCTCGAATCCGATAACCTGTTTATCCGGAATGCCAATCGCAAGGCAGATGCCTGGTCCGGCGCACACGATGCCGGCCCGAACGAAGACCGGCTGCATTCTGCCGATGCCCCGATCAACTTCCGTACCAGTGGTGGCAGTCATCAGCCCTCCGGCAGCCAGGACAAAAACCGGCCGCGATCGCACCATGCGCTACTGGTCAACACCAGCCCGGGCGGCTACTGCGTAGCTTGGGAGAGCAATGTCCCGGCGTCACTCCAGGCCGGTGAAATTCTGGGTGTACGAGAACAGAGCTCGCACCCCTGGAGCATTGCCGTTGTGCGCTGGCTGCGCCAGATCCGCAATCAGGGTACTCAGGTTGGTATCGAACTGCTGGCACCGAGCGCCGCGCCCTGTGCCGTGCGACTGATCCAGAAGGTCGGTAACAGCAGTGAGTACCTCCGGGGTCTGTTGCTACCTGAGATCAGCGTGGTCAATCAGGCCGCGACACTGATTACCCCGCGACTGCCGTTCCAGACCGGCAGCCGGATCTCGCTGCTGCACGATGGCCGGGAAGACCAGGGACAGCTACTGAAAAAGGTCTCGGCCACTGGCAGCATCAGCCAGTTCGAGCTGAAACTCCAGAATCCCATCACCCCAACTGCCGGCCGTGGTGCTCCCCCATCAACGCCAGGCACTACGGAAGACGAATTTGACTCACTGTGGCCGTCGCTTTAAATAGTGCGGCCCGTCAACTGCCGGCATGGCCAGGGTTGTTATTGCTGGCCAACCCCTGCATCATTCATCCGTGAATATCCGGCACCACGAGACGTCTGACGAATGCAGAAGAAAAACACGACCGTACACCTGCTGATTCTTGACCCATCACAAAACGATGCGGAATCCATGGTCAGCTTGCTCCGCAACTCCGGCAAGGCTACCCGCGCTCACCGGATTACCTCGGAAGAAGATCTGGAAGAAGCGCTCAAGACCTCCAACTGGGACTTGCTGCTGGCACGCGACCTGGAACAGGAATTCGCGGCAGACGATGCTCTGGCCATGGTCAAGCGCATGGACAAGGACATCCCCTTCGTTCTGCTGACCGAGGAATACAGCCGCGAGCGTACCGTCAACATCATCCGTGCCGGTGCCCAGGATGCCGTACCCTTTCAGTACACCGACCAGCTCGTTCTGGTGGTCAAGCGGGAGCTGGCAGCTCTTGATGAGCGCCGCAAACGCCGGGTACTGGAATCTCATCTGCGTGAGGCCGAGCAGCGTTGCCAGTTGCTGCTAGAAAGTTCCAAGGATGCCATTGCCTACATCAACGATGGCATGCACATCTATGCCAACCAGTCCTATATGGAATTCCTGGGCTACGACGACATCGACGAACTGATTTGTATTCCGGTGCTCGATACCCTTACGCCGGAAAGCCAGGAGAAGTACAAGGAGTTCATGAAAGCGTTCGCCGAAGAGCGCAAAGATGGCATGACTCTGAACTGCACCGCGCGCCGCAGTGACGACCACGAATTGAATGTCACCATGTCGGTGTCCGCAGCCACCTACGACGGAGAGGCCTGCACCCAGATCGTTCTGCAACCGGAACACAGTGATGCAGAGCTGGAGGAAAAGCTGAAACAGATCAGCAGCCAGGATTTGCTGACCGGCCTGTACAATCGTCAGTACCTGATGGATGCCCTGGCCCAGGCTATCGCCACGGCTGGCAAAGACAACAAGACCGGCGCCCTTGCCTACATTGCCCTGGATAATTTCCTGAGCATGAAGAGCCAGGTCGGCATCTCCGGCGCGGATCTGTTGTTGGGCGATCTCGCCACCCTGCTTCGGGAACAGGCCGGCGACGAGGTTACCCTGGCCCGCCTGAGCGACGATGCCTTCTGCGTCATGTGCCTGCCCTGTGATGAAGCCAGCATGGAAAGTCTGTGCGAGCGCATCCGTAAAGCGGTCGAGGACCACTTGTTCGACATCAACGGCCGGACGGTTCCGCTGACCGTGTCCATCGGTATCGCCGCGATCACGGAAAACTCACCAAAGGCCGAAGAACTCATGGGCCGGGCCCATACTGCCTCGGCCGATGTGAAAAAACAGGAAGGCCACGAGCGTGGCAACGGCATCCTGGTCTATAACCCGGCTGAATACGAGAGCCTTGATGAAACCAACTCGGTGGAGGCCATTCTCAAGGCTCTGGACGATAACCGTTTCCGGCTGCTGTTCCAGCCCATCATCAACCTGCGCGGTGAGGGTGAGGAGCATTACGAGGCCTTTGTCCGGATGCTCAACAAAGACAACGAAGAAGTCTCGCCGTATGACTTCCTGCCGCCGATGGGACCCAGCGATACCGCCATCAAGATCGACCGCTGGGTTATCCTGCAAACCATCAAGCAGCTATCGAGCCACCGCTCAAGGGGCCACGACACTCGCCTGTTCCTGAACATCACAGCCGAGACGCTGCAGGACAAGACCTTCACGCCCTGGCTCAGCGTTGCCCTCAAGGCCGCCCGTTTGCCGGGAGATTCGCTGATCTTCCAGATCCGCGAGGGCGATGCCAATAACTACATGAAGCAGGCCAAGGAATTCACCAGGGCGGTGCACGAACTGCACAGCAAGGTATCCATCTCCCAGTTCGGCTGCGCACTCAATCCGTTCAACACCCTCAAGCACATTGAAGCGGACTATGTGAAGATCGACGGTTCCTTCACCGAAGAGATCCAGAAGAGTGACGAAGCCAAAGAGCAGGTCAAGGAAATGGTCAAGAGCCTGCAGAACGCCGGCAAGCTGACCATCATTCCGCTGGTGGAGAACGCTGGTGTTCTGGCGACGCTCTGGCAGGCTGGCGTGAATTACATTCAGGGCTACTACCTGCAGGCGCCGGTACCGGAGATGAACTACGACTTCGGCGACAACTGATCAATAGCGGCTTAACCAAAAAGGGCGAGATCATTCTCGCCCTTTTTGGTTTCAGAGGTGGGTATTCTGAAGCGTTTGATTGGTCTCGCTTTCCCGGAACCCGATCAGGTACAGGATGGCATCCAGCCCCAGGGTGGAGATGGAGTGGCGTGCCGACTCCTTGACCAGCGGCTTGGCCCGGAAAGCAACTCCCAGGCCCGCCTGACTGAGCATTGGCAGATCATTGGCGCCGTCCCCAACGGCAATCACCTGTTCCCGGGAAATGTGCTCTTTCTCAGCTATTTCCAGCAACAACTCCGCCTTGCGCTTACCATCTACAATCTGACCTTTCACCTCACCGGTTACTTTGCCGTCGATAATTTCCAGCTCGTTGGCGTAGATATAGTCAATGCCCAGCTTACTCTGAAGATGACGAGCAAAGTAGGTGAAGCCGCCAGACAGGATGGCGGTCCGATAGCCCAGCGCCTTCAGACTGCGAATCAGGTGCTCGGCCCCTTCGGTCATGCGCAGTCGGTTGGCGATCCCTTCAAGCACCGACTCGTCCAGCCCCTTCAACAGGGCCAGGCGCTCGGCAAAGCTCTGGCTGAAATCCAGTTCACCCTGCATGGCGCGTTCGGTGATCTCAGCCACCTGCTCGCCGACCCCGGCTTCATGGGCCAGCTCGTCGATCACTTCCGCTTCAATCAGCGTGGAGTCCATGTCGAACACCACCAGCCGGCGGTTGCGCCGGAAGATTGAATCTTCCTGGAAGGCGATATCCACATTCATCTCGCCGGCAATGTGCAGAAAATCGGCACGAAGCTGTTCAAGATCCGAGGGTGTTCCCCGTACCGAGAATTCGACGCAGGCAATGCGGTTTTCCGAGGTATTCAGTGATGGCCGTGCTGACAGCCGGGTAATATTGTCGATATTCAGGCCATGGCGCGCCGTAATCGCCGACACCCTGGCAATCTGCTCAGCCTTGATGTCCCGGGACAGCAGGGTCACGATGTAGCAGGCCCGGTTGCGGCCCTCGGCCCAGGCCTGATATTCCTGCTCGGTGATCGGCGCAAAATGCACCTGCAGATCGAGCGCGTGCAGCCGGAACAGCAAGTCACGGATCACCGGAGAGGATTTCGATTCATCCGGGATTTCAATCAGAATGCCCCAGGTCAGATGGTCATGAATAACCGCCTGGCCAATATCCAGAATGCGGACATCGTAGCGCCCCATGATTCCGGTGATTTCCGAGGTCAGGCCGGGTTTGTCGCGGCCCGATACGTTTACCAGTACCAGCTCACTCACTGTCTGTCGTCTCCCCACTCTGGGCTTCTTCCTCGGCTCGCGCCGCCGACGGAATCACATCAATACCATCCACACGCTGCAGGCCCCGGGGCAGCTTATGACCACGACGGCCCCGTTCACCCAGGTAGTGCTCAAGATCGCCAAACCGCAGGCCCAGCTTGCGCTTACCCGCTTTCACTTCCAGCTGATCCTCTTCACCGAACACGGCGACCGCAACCACGTATTCTTCGCGATTCTGCACCCGTGCGGAGGGAATGCTGATGATCTTGTTACCTTTACCCTTGGCCAACTCCGGCAGCTCGCTGAGCGGGAACACCAGCATGCGGCCCTCATTGGATATGGCCGCCAGATACAGGGTCGATGCCGTTTCCGGAATCATCACCGGAGGCATGATTCTGGCGCCTTTGGGCACGCTGACCACGGCCTTGCCCGCGCGATTCTTGCTGATCATGTCGTTCAGCGACGTGACGAAACCATAGCCACCGTCGGTGACCAGCAGTGTCTTACGTTCGGGATTACCCATCAACAAACCGGAGAAAGTAGCTCCGGAGGGGGGATTGATTCGCCCGGTCAGGGGCTCGCCCTGCCCCCTGGCAGAGGGCAGACTGTGGGCCATTAATGAATAGGCCCGGCCGGTGGAATCGAGGAAAATCGCCTGCTGGTTGTTGCGCCCCTTCGCCGCCAGGGCAAAACGGTCGCCGGACTTGTAGCTGAGACCAGCGGGGTCAATGTCGTGACCCTTGGCCGCGCGAACCCAACCCTTATCGGACAGCACCACCGTCACCGGATCGTTGGATACCAGGTCGGTTTCGCTGAAGGCGCGGGCTTCTTTCCGCTCGACAATCGGCGAACGGCGCTCATCACCAAAGGTCTCGGCATCCTGCTGGAGTTCGGTCTTGATCAGTTCGCGAAGCCGGTCTTCAGAGCCCAGAATGGCCTGCAGCTCATCGCGCTCGGCGGAGAGCTCATCCTGCTCGCCGCGGATCTTCATTTCCTCCAGCTTGGCCAGGTGCCGCAATTTCAGCTCCAGAATGGCCTCTGCCTGCTCCGCCGACAAACCAAAGCGCGCCATCAGTTCGGCCTTGGGCTTGTCTTCGGTGCGGATAATCTCGATCACCTCATCAATGTTGAGGTAGGCAATCAACAGGCCTTCCAGCAGATGCAGCCGGGCCAGCACCTTGTCCAGGCGATGCTGCAGGCGACGGGTCACCGTCGTTTTCCGGAACGCCAGCCACTCGGTCAAGATGGTGTACAGGCCTTTTACGCCCGGCCGGCCGTCGTTACCGATCACGTTGATATTGACCCGATAGGTCTTCTCAAGATCGGTACTGGCAAACAGGTGCGCCATCAGCCCGTCCAGATCGACCCGATTGGATCGGGGCACGATCACAAGTCGGGTCGGATTTTCATGATCCGATTCATCGCGCAGGTCTGCCACCATGGGCAGCTTCTTGGTCTGCATCTGCTGGGCAATCTGCTCCAGCACCCGGTTTCCTGAGACCTGGTGGGGCAGATCAGTGATCACCACTTCGCCATTCTCGCGAATCCAGCGTGCGCGCATCCGCAGCGACCCCCGACCGGTCTCGTACATCTGGCGCAAGTCTTTGCGAGGAGTGATGATTTCAGCCCTGGTCGGGAAGTCCGGTCCTTTGATGTGTTCGCACAACTCATCCACGGACGCATCGGGCTGATCCAGCAAACGAATACAGGCGGCTGTGACTTCCCGAACATTATGGGGCGGAATATCCGTCGCCATACCAACGGCAATACCCGTGGTACCGTTGAGCAGCACGTGCGGAAGCCGGGCCGGAAGCACCGAGGGTTCTTCCATGGTGCCATCAAAGTTTGGCACCCAGTCTACGGTTCCCTGCCCGAGCTCACTGAGCAGCACTTCCGCAAAGGGTGCCAGCCGCGATTCGGTATATCGCATGGCGGCAAAGGATTTGGGATCATCCGGAGACCCCCAGTTACCCTGCCCGTCTACCAGCGGGTAGCGGTAGGAAAACGGCTGGGCCATGAGCACCATGGCCTCGTAACAGGCACTGTCGCCGTGCGGGTGGAACTTACCAAGCACATCACCCACGGTACGAGCCGATTTCTTGTACTTGGAGGTGGACTTCAGCCCCAGCTCCGACATGGCGTATACAATCCGCCGCTGTACGGGTTTGAGCCCATCCCCTACGTTGGGCAGAGCCCGGTCCAGAATGACATACATGGAATAGTCCAGGTACGCCTTCTCGGTGTAGTCCCGGAGTGATACCCGCTCGAAACCTTCATCCGTTGTCTGAAACTCTGGCATGGACGCCTCTTTGCCTTGGATGCCTATCAATGTTGTGGCGCACATTATATGGACGCCAGCCCCGATACACCAATTTCCAATAGCGGAATTCCCGCATGGAGAGTCTGTAAGGTGATCCGTATTCTCGCCACAGTGATTAGAACGCCGTTTACTCTCTGAACAAGCGGAAACCTATGAAACCCAATCTCAAAGCCTGCGGGCAAGCCATGGTTACGGCCATGGTCAATGCGGTTCTGGCCGTTGCCCTGATGCTCCTGGTGGAGTTTGCCATCAGTGGTACCTTCCAGGTTCCCAAGCCCTATATCTGGGCGGGTGTACTGATCTGGGCCGTTATTTTCGCCGCCCAGTTCCTCCGCCAACGGCATCTTTGCCGAGCCTGCGAACAGACCAACGAACCTTCATCCCCCGAAACCGCCGGCAAATCCTGAACTATATCAAGGGCCTGGATCCTCAAATGTGACAAATCTGCCCCCCCTGCTACGCTTGGGATAAGACAATAACGTCGAATCCCGGGGGGCTAGATGACTGCTCTTAAAAAGCTCGGACTCCGCACAAAAATCGCACTTCCTTTTGCCATCACGGCGCTTGCCCTGGTTATCGTTGGTGTCTTCAGCGTTCTGACTGCACGCAACCTGGTATCCGATACCGACGACATAGCCGCCACCTACCTGCCTTCGGTCAGCCAGATCCTCAATGGCGACCGAGATCTCTACCAGGCACTGGTGGCCCAGATGACTCTGCTGGACCAGGCCTTCAACAACGAGGACACCTCCGGAGCTCTGGCGGATTTCAATGAAAATGCCGAACAGGCCAGGCAACGCTTCCAGGACAGTGCACAACGTCTGGCAGGAACCGGCATCTCCGACGTCACCCAGGGTTTCAATACCGCCTTTGATCGCTGGCAACAATCCGCTCGGCAGGTCATGGAACTGGCGGCCAACGGCAACCCACAACAGGCCCGGGATCTCGCCGCCCGAGAAACAGCGCCACTGTTCGATCAACTCCGGAATTATTACGACAGCGCCGGTTCCCACGCTGACGAGCAGGCCCAGCAACGCTCGGCCGAGGCTTCCTCTGAAGGCACCTCCAGCTCAGCCACCGTGCTCGCTATCACCGTGATTGCCATCATTATCGCCATCGCACTGTTCACGGTGTTCATGAAACTGATCATCTCCTCAATCAGTGCTCTCCGGGATCAGCTCGACAACATTGCCCAGGGCGAAGGGGACCTGACTCAACGGGTTCCGGTAACGGTCGAGGATGATCTCGGCAAACTGGCCAGAAGTTTCAACCAGGTACTGGAAAACCTGCAGGGCATGATCGGGTCCATTCAGAATCTGAGTCGCGATCTCGGTGCGGGTGCGACCGAACTGGCCACTGCCGCCCGGGACAACAACGATGGTGTGACCCGCCAGACCGACTCCATTTCCATGGTGGCCACCGCTATCAACGAAATGCAGAGTGCGATTGAAGAAGTAGCCGGGAACGCCTCCCGCGCCGCAGAGATCACTCGCGAAGCGGAAACCAAGGGAAACAACAGCGCCCAGATCATCCGCAACTCGTCGAAACAGGTGCACCGCCTGGCCGCACAGATTTCCAAAGCGGTTGAGGTTATCCGCAAACTTTCTGCGGATTCCGACAACATTACTTCGGTGCTGGATGTCATTCGCGGCATTGCCGAGCAGACCAACCTGCTGGCTCTGAACGCCGCCATTGAGGCTGCCAGGGCCGGTGAGCAAGGCCGCGGCTTCGCCGTGGTGGCGGATGAGGTCCGCACTCTGGCGCAACGCACCGGCCAGTCGACAGAAGATATTCAGACCATGATAACCGCGCTGCAGACCGGTGTTTCGGACGTCGTGAGCGTAATGGAGACCGGCAGCAAGGAGGCCACCGAAACCGAACGGCTGGCAACGGAAGCGGAACAGGAACTCCAGGCCATTCTGGAAGCTATCTCCAGTATCACCGACGTCAACACCAGTGTGGCGTCCGCCACCGAAGAGCAGACCCAGGTGGTAGATGAAATTAACCGGAGCATTACTGATATCAATGATCTGGCTGCGGCCAGTGCCGATCGGTCCAAAGCCATCGATGGCATTGCCAAATCGCTGGAGAGCTATGTCAGGGAGCTGGAACAACAGACAGGGCGGTTCCGGGTTTAACCGGACCGCCGCGTCATCGCCGGAAGGATCCGATTACTGGCGAATGCCTTCTACCGAGATTTCGATTTCCACGGTTTCGGAGGCTTTGCCAAGATCCATGGGAATGCCAAAATCCTTCAGGCGCAACTCGGTTTCAGCCTCAAAACCCATGCGATAGCCTCCCCAGGGGTCTTCACCGTGGCCAACCAGCTCAGCATCCAGGGTGATTTCCCGGGTAACGCCACGCAGAGTCAGATCACCAATGATGTCCGCCTCACCGGCCTCGTCAACCACTACGCGCTTGCTTTTGAACGTGGCTTCCGGGAACTCACTCACATACAGGAAGTCTTCGCTGCGCAAATGCTTGTCGCGCTCGGCATGGTTGCTGTCAACGCTGGAGGTATCGATCGTTACTGATACAGAGCTGTTTTCGGGGTTGTCCGCATCGTAGGTGAACTCACCATCAAAATCGTTGAATCGACCGTACAGCCAGCTGTAGCCCAGATGGGAAATCTTGAAGGTTACGAACTGGTGCGTGCCCTGGGTATCGAAGGCGTAAGTACCGCTGTGCTCGTTTGCCTGCACAGAGGCAACCATCGCGGCTGAAATGGCTGAAGCCAGAAGAATCTTCTTCATTATTCACTCCTTTTGAGTCTGTTTTGCGTTGCGTTAAGAGAGTTAGCTGTCCCGGAACTGTCAGGCCAACCCAAGCATTCTGCGAAGCGTACTGTCCCGGTCGATCAAGTGATGCTTCAACGCCCCCAGCGCATGAACGCCGGCCAGGACGACAATCGCCCAGGTGCTCCAGTAATGGATGGCTCCCGCCGTATCTTCGAGGCCTTTCACCTGGCCTGTCACCGATGGCACCTGAAACCAGCCGAACACATGGATCGCAGAGCCGTCAGCCGTTGAAATCAGATAGCCACTGATCATGGCGACAAAGATCAACAGATACAGCGCCACATGCGCCAGGTGAGCAGAAACCACCTCCCAGCGCTGGTGATTGGGCAAAGGCCTGGGCAGCGGGCTTAACAGCCGCCAGACCAGTCTGAGCACCATCGCCATGAACAGGAGAATACCCACGCTGCGGTGGATGTCCGGCCCCTGTCGGTACCAGGGATCATAATAAGAGAGATCGACCATCCAGAAGCCCAGGGCAAACAGGCCGATAATGGTGACGGCCACCAGCCAATGCAGCAGGATTGCCACCCACCCGTATGCGTCTTCTGAATTCTTTGCCTGCATAAAAACAATCGCCTCCGTTGCTGATGTGGACCCAAACGGCTTTTCCACGTCCTCCAGATAAGATCAGCATAGTCTAGAAGGACAGAGAGCTGACCAAAATCAAAATGTTTTGCTGGCCTGCATCAGATTTTCTGACCATAGCATCCACGATCCGCAAACACTTGACAGCAACCACTTTGGTCGTATGCGGTTTTACGGATTGTTGAAAATTATGACAGCGATAAACTTTAACCATACTTTTAATCCGCCCCGTCCGGGGCCTCAGTGACCGAGAGGAAACGACATGGAACTTGAATTTGACGAGTCTGTGGTAGTACCCAGCAACAACTGATTTGATACAGACCCGGCTACTGCCGGGTTTTCTTTACCACCGTTTTAATGCCTGAAAGATACAAACTGTTTCGTCTTTTATGCATTAAGTAGTGGTAATGGTTCTTGTTTTTTGGCAACCTTCGACGAATTGATGAGGTAACGCCTGAATTTCAGGCGTCCGTGCCAGGGACACAGGCACAGTGGCTAACAGATTGGCGTGTACTTCAGTACTGCGCCAATGTATTCGTTGAAGGGTACAGACCTGCCTATGTCCCACAATCTTCCCGATTCGCTACCCGCGCCGGAAGTAGACCTGCTTTCCCCCATGCTTAATCAGCAGGGTCAGGTGTGGACAGCGGATTTTCGCGGGCTCAAACTGCGCACCGCCCTTCAGCCGATTTACAGCATTTCCCACAAACGTACCGTCGGTTATGAAGCCCTGATCCGGGCCTTCGATAACGACAATTCAGCTGTTCTGCCTTTGCACCTGTTCGAGCTGCCCGCATCCGAAGCCGAAAATCTGTTGCTGGACAGACTCTGCCGGTACTTGCACATTCGCAACTACAGCGAGATCAAGGATCAGGTCAACTGGCTGTTCCTGAACGTCTCCCCGAGGGTGGTCACCTCCGGCTCTCAATCCGATTCCTTTTTTGGACAATTGCTTGAGAAAACCGGGCTGCCGCCACATCGAATCGTAATGGAAATCGTTGAACAGCCAACCGACGATGCTGAACGGCTACGGGATACCGTTGCCTACTACCGCAAACTGGGGTGTCTGACCGCCATTGACGATTTTGGTGCCGGGCACTCCAATTTCGAGCGCATCTGGAATCTGTCACCGGACATCGTCAAGCTGGACCGTACCCTGCTGACCCGGGCAACCGAAGATCGCCGCGCCAGGCAGATACTGAACGGCATGGTATCCCTGCTGCATCAATCTGGCTGCCTGGTGTTGCTGGAAGGAGTGGAAACCCGGGATCAGGCCATGATTGCCATTGATGCCGGTGTCGATTTTGTACAGGGCTTCTACTTTCGTCGGCCCTGCCTGGAGCTGGACGAACTGCCCCAGAGCACAATGAATTTCGAGGATTTGCTCGAAGAGTACAAAAGCAGCAAGCAGATTAGCCACGATCCAACCCAACTGGTCGTCAACCATTTCAGTGGGCCTTTCCGGCGGGTGATCGAGCGCCTGCAGAAGGGCCTGTCCATGGACCAGGCCTGTTTTGAACTGCTCAGCCACCACACGGTTTCCCGCTGCTACCTGGTGGACGACCAGGGCGTTCAGCTGGAAGACACTCTGGTTTCGGAGTCCGCCGTTAAAAAGCAGGACCCAAGATTCCGACCACTGGAAAACACCAGCAGTGCAGACTGGTTTCGCCAGCAGTATCTCCGCCAGGCGCTGGCCCAGCCAGAGAACATTCATGTGACCACTCCCTACCTGTGCGTCACTGGCGCCTACATGTGCGTGACCCTGTCACTGGCCTTCCGTCAGGACGGCAAACTGCGGGTACTCTGCTGCGATATTCTTGCCAACGCGGATCACAACCCGTAAACCACGGCAATCACCGCAACCGTTACCAACCCCACCAGCACATTCATGGGCAACCCCACTTTCACGAAATCTGAAAACCGGTAGCCACCGGGACCAAACACCATCATGTTGGTCTGATACCCCAATGGCGTAGCGAAGCTGGCGGAGGCTGCCATCATCACTGCAATAACAAAGGGTTCTGCGGGCACCCCCATGCTGCCGGTCATCGACAGCACAACCGGAATCACCAGTACGGCAGCGGCGTTGTTGGTGATCACTTCCGTCAGAAACGACACCGCGCAGTAAACCAGAAACAGCGTGAGCAGCACCTGCCCCGCACTGAACGCCAGAATACCCTCGGCCATAAACGCAGCTGCCCCAGTTTCTTCCAAGGCCGCCCCCAGCGCAAAGGAGGCGGCGATGGTAAGAATCACCGACACATCCACCGACTTCTGGGCCTGACCCACCGAGCAGCAGCCGGAGAGAATCATCAAAGAGGCCCCCAGCAAGGCGGCGTTGAGCATACTCATTACACCGCAGGCCGCCAGACCCACCAGTACCAGCAGGATCGCCCAGGAAAGCCAGGCCCGGTCATGGCGCGGCGTTTCCGTTTCCAGGTCGTTGATGAGCAGAAAATCCTTGTTGTAGCGCTGACGGCTGACGAAGGCCGGACGCGCCTCCAGCAGCAGGACATCGCCAGGCTTGAGGCGGATGTTGCCGAGGTTGCCCGACACCCGCTCGCCACCCCGGGCCACCGCCAGCACCACGGCGCCGTATCGGTCCCGGAACCTTGCGTCCCGGATGGTCAGGCCCAGCACATCCGATTGCGGAGACAAGGCGGCTTCCACCAACCGCCGCTCGGCACGATCCTGACTGAGGCTGGGCTCATCGTCGTGCACCGACGGCACGATGCCGTTGATGCGCAACAGGTCTGAAATCGCCTGGGTATCACCGGCAAACACCAGCCGATCACCGCCACGCAGCCGTTCTTCCGAAGGCACGGCCGTGACCACACTGCCGTCCCGTTCGATTTCCACCAGGTACAATCGCTCCAGTTCCCGCAAACCGGCCTCACCCACCGTTTTGCCCACCAGCGGGCCTTCAAAGGACACCGCCACTTCCAGGGTAAACTCCCTCATGGAACCAAACTTCTGCTGGTCCTTACGGTCTGGCAGCACCCGCGGCATGACCAGAAGCATGACCGCCAGCCCGATAATGGCCACTGGTAAACCAACCGCTGTAATGGAGAAGATCGAGAACCCGGCCTCACCGGTCAGTTGCTGATACTGGCCATTAACAACCAGATTGGTGCTGGTGCCAATCAGTGTCAGCGTGCCGCCCAGAATGGCGGAGTAGCTCAGCGGAATCATCAACTTGGAGGGTGAAATACCGATCTTCCGGGACCAGGCATGGACGGCGGGAATCATGGTGGCAACCACCGGCGTATTGTTGAGGAAGCCACTCAGCAGGGAAACCGGAAGGGCAATGCGGGCCTGCGCGGAACGGACCGATTTCGGGTTGCGAAGCAGGTGGTTGACCAGCAGATCTACACCGCCGGAATGATGAATACCGGCGGCCACCACAAACATGGCCACCACGGTGATCAGACCGCTGTTACTGAACCCGGCCAGTGCCTGGTCGGCGGAGATAATGCCACCGGCACTGAGCACCACCAGCACCGCCATCATCACCAGATGCGGCGCAAAACGGCCCGAACTCATCAATAACAGGGCGGTGAGCGCCAACCCCAGGGAAAACCATCCTTGCCAGTCCATAACTCGGTCTTTTCCGGTTTGAAAGCTGGCAGGATAGCGAGGCAGAGCAATTCTGAGAAAGAATAACTATCGATTTTTATAGCATTCTATGGAATATCAAACCGCCACGTCGGCCATGTTTCCGTAAGCTTCCAGCCAGGCCCGGCGATCGGAAGCACGCTTCTTGCCCAGCAGCATGTCCATCCGCTCGTCGGTGTCATCCCCTTCTTCCAGAGTGAGCATGACCAGGCGGCGGGTGTCCGGTGCCATGGTGGTTTCTCTCAACTGTAACGGGTTCATCTCGCCCAGTCCCTTGAAGCGCGTTACCTGAATCTTGCCTTTGCGATTTTCAGCCGCCAGGCGGTCGATGATGCCCTGTTTCTCGTGTTCGTCGAGGGCATAGAAGGTTTCCTTGCCGAGATCCACGCGGTACAGAGGGGGCATCGCCACGAACACGTGCCCGGCCGCCACCAGCGGCCGGAAGTGTTTCACAAACAAAGCGCACAGCAGCGTGGCGATGTGCAGGCCGTCCGAATCCGCATCGGCCAGGATGCAGATCTTGTTATAGCGCAGGCCGGCAAGGTCGTCAGAGCCAGGATCCACACCAATAGCAACGGCAATATCGTGTACTTCCTGGGACGCCAGGATTTCACCCGAGTCCACTTCCCAGGTATTCAGAATTTTACCCCGCAACGGCATGACCGCCTGGAATTCCCGATCCCTGGCCTGCTTGGCGGAACCTCCGGCGGAATCACCTTCCACCAGGAACAACTCCGATCTCGCGGTGTCACCGCCGGAACAGTCCGCCAGCTTGCCGGGCAACGCCGGGCCAGAGGTCACCTTCTTTCTGGCCACCTTTTTGCTCGCCCTCAACCGGCGCTGGGCATTACTGATAAACAGTTCCGCCAGGGCTTCGGCAATGTCGGTGTGCTGGTTCAGCCACAGACTGAAAGCATCTTTCACAACCCCGGAGACGAAGGCAGCGGCTTCCCTTGAAGACAGCCTCTCCTTGGTCTGGCCGGAAAACTGGGGCTCCTGCATCTTGAACGACAGTACATAGGCCACCCGTTCCCAGATATCCTCGGGCGACAACTTTACCCCCCGGGGCAGCAGGTTTCTGAATTCACAAAACTCCCGCATGGCTTCCAGCAGGCCGGTGCGCAGACCATTGACGTGGGTACCACCCTGGGCAGTGGGAATCAGATTGACATAACTTTCCAGCACCGCATCACCGCCCTCCGGCAGCCACTGGATAGCCCAGTCCACGGCTTCCTTGTTGCCGGAGAAACTGCCGGTGAAGGGTTCCAGCGGCACCGCTTCAATATCGGCCAGAGCCGTTCTCAGGTAATCCCGAAGACCGTCCTCGTAGAACCACTCGTCTTTCTCGCCGGTCTTCTCCTGCAGAAAGGTCACCGTCAGTCCCGGGCAAAGAACCGCCTTGGCACGAAGGTTGTGGCGCAAGCGGCTGACCGAAAAATTGGGACTGTCAAAATATTTGGGGTCCGGCGTGAACTTCAGGCGGGTACCGGTGTTGCGCTTGCCTACGGTATCAACCACTTCCAGCTCGGAGGCTTTGTCACCGTTGGCGAACGTC
>CETO01088069.1_pt1 | contig 18502 bp, 16 predicted proteins | sample 531351 | NCBI WGS metagenome assembly CETO01 (sample SAMEA2622678, study PRJEB7988) | marine metagenome | isolation source: saline water (ENVO:00002010), including | reverse complement strand
TCAAAATTAATGGCCAGTAGTGGGTCATTTTAATTGGCCATTAACAGCAGGACACTAAGGCCGATATAGAATATTAAGCTCCGGTAGTATAACAAAAGCAAACTGTTCTACCTCCGCCATTAGGACTAAAATATAAAAATTGGTGGCAACAAAATCGGCCTTAAGTCGCCCAGTCTAAGCAGACCTACGCTAAAACGTCAAAATTCAATCCTCGTATATTTAACTGTAAGTCATCCAAAGCTGGGATGAAAAGGAGGGATCCGTGTTCGAGCATTACGATTTAACTGACCGATTCCACATGAAGTTCGATGTGGAACGTATGCGCAAAGAGCTCCATGATCTGGAGAATGAAAACTGGCTTTCACATTACGACGAAGCGCTTGCTGACGGATGGACAACGATTCCCCTAGTTTCTCATGATGGTAGCGCCGATAACGCGGAATCCCAGCGAATTGGCAAATGGGGGGAATACAAGCGTACCAGATACGTAGAAAAGCTACCGTATTTTAGGGAAATCCTTGATGCGTTTGCCTGCCCTCATGGAAGGATAAGGATTATGAAGCTGATGCCCGGCAGTATTATCAAGGAACACAGGGACACCTATAGTGAAGTTTCGGACTATGCCTTTGGTCAAGTTAGACTTCACATCCCGATTGTAACGAACGACAAGGTGAAGTTTATTGTTAACGGACACAGCTACCACCTCAAGGAAGGGCGCCTGTATTACGTCAACTTTTCAAAAAAGCATTACGTTCGAAATGATGGGGATAAGCCGAGAACCCACCTCGTCTTAGATGTTAAAGTAAACGACTTCCTCGCGAGCATCTTTCCGAAGCTCACGCCCTATCAGAAATTGGAGTGTTTTTTCTCACGTCTGCTCATACCTATCTTTATATGGCACCCCAAGAAGAACTATCTTCGAGCCATGTCCTGGTTCTGGAAAAACTACAACGGCTCCCGACTCCAGGCATTGAGACACCGACTACTACCAAAGCGGAACCTCTCATGATTGGAGCAACAAACACGCAATGACTTTCCCGGCAACCCGAAATTATCGTAGTTACTCTGCAAAGAGCAGTAATACTGTCCCCAGTCATTCAGCCAAGGAAAGCAAACTCCTTGTTTTCGCAACTTGCGCGTTCATCTTTGCGTGGTACCTTCAACTCGGACATCGCGTAGGCTTGCTAGGCGCTATTCGTTTCGAGTTCTTATTAGGAACTTTTCTGATCGCCTGCGCCGCCATCCGCATGCTCAATGAGCGCTTACCAGCTACCCCTATAAAAAAGCCGATAATGATTTTTTGGGGCGTTTTGGCTTTTTACACCCTTTTTTCTTATGACCACTCACAATCATGGGATGTGTTTTACGAAAGGGTCGTTAAGTTCTCGATGTTGGCTCTTTTTTTCGCCGCATTTATAAGAACACAGTGGGCCCTGAAAATGGCCATAGGCGCATTTCTCCTGGCCATGATGAAGCTCGGTCAGGAAGGTTTCGTCGGCTGGCTTTCGGGTTCTATGGTCTGGATGAATCAAGGCATTCCCCGACTTCATGGCTCAACAGGCCTATATGCTCATCCAAACTCATTTAGCGGCATGGCAGTCGGCTGCCTACCTTTCATTTACTACCTCTTCCCGGTTGCCAATAAGCTGCAGAAACTGGCCCTTGCCAGCCTGCTTGTTGGCTGTGTAATCATAATTGTATTCACGGGATCTCGAACTGGCTATGTTGCCACTGGCCTGCTCATCGCCTATTTCTGGTGGGAAAAGAAAGGCACTGGCAAGCTGAAACTTCTGGCCATGCTGGCCTTGATTACACCAATCGCAATCTCCTTCCTGCCTGCTGAATACATTGGCAGATTTGAATCTATATTCACTCTTCAAGAAGCCCAGGGCTCCTCCGCCGCGACGAGAATCCAGATTCTAAAAGATGCGATTGCTGTTTTTCTAAGTCATCCATGGGGCGTGGGCGTGTCAGCATTTCCATCTGTGCGAATGGAAATGTTCGGTCGGATACAGGATACCCACAACCTATACCTTGAGCTTCTGACAAACCTGAGCATCCCGGGAGTCATCGCATTTGGGTATTTTGTAACAGTTATTGTTCGCACCAATAAGGCTATTCAAGCGAACATTGTGAGGTCGGCAGATTTCACTGATGGCAGCAGTCGCTTCGTGTACGCATGCTCTCGCGCCGTTGTGGCGTTCCTCTTTGCAAGACTCTTTCTCGGTATGTTCGGTATGGATACATACGAAATCTATTGGTGGTTTGCGGCAGGAATAACGATATCACTTTGGCGAATATCAGAAGACAACTACCAAGCTTCCAGGGATTCGACTAATAGGCGTTCAGCCTACTATCTTGGCAAACGCCAAGTTACCAACACACATTCTTTATAACTCAAAAGGCTTGTCTTGGAGCGGCTTTAAGGAGCAAAATGTAAAATGACATGAATCTCAATCGTCGTCAGCGAACAACGAAACTTTAGTCTACACTGTCCGTGTACACCACGACTTAAACACAAGGTAAACTTTTCTCGATGATCTCGGAGTTACCATGAACAAGAATGGTATTTTTGCTGGGCTCTGTACACTAGCATTCGCGAGTTCAGTCGCAAGTGGCCAGCCGGCGATATCTAACGTCACAGTTGAGAGCAATAATAGCGGAAGCCAAGTTGTAAGGATTAGTGGTGCCCAATTTGGCAATGGCCCGAACGTCGTTCTTTATGATGACTTTGAAAAGGGATCCGACGGAGAGGATATCGACTATAATAATGCTCAAATCGGAAGCTGGGATGGCACGTTTCATGGAGGAACGCCTCGCTATTATCAGCAGCCAAGCGGGAATTTAGCCCATAGAATTCGCGATCATCAACAACTATTAAGCAATAATTATCGAATTGCAAATCTCGTTCGGAGATTTCCTTCCCCGGAAACGCATGCGGTTATCGCTTTTTCAGTGATGGTTCCCGATGGGACAACCTTTGCAGGGAGCTCTCAGCTAAAGACATTTCCAGATAGAAGCTCCTGGAAATTTACTTGGCTGGTTTCGGAGTTTGGCATAGGAAACGACGACAAATTTGATATGTGTTTGCCGACCCACATTGGTAACGGTAATTTTTTGCTCGCCGGTAACAACGGGAATTTGGGGAGGATGTCAGGCGGAGACAATTGGTGGTCTTGGGGTGCCTATAACCACATAACCAGCGAAGTCAGAATTGACCCTATATCTCCAAGCACGTCACCTGTCGCCTTCTCATATCAAATAGTAAGCCCAGTGGCAGTGACGTCTGAAAAAGGAACCCAGGATCCGTCGGAGTTTGCCGGCACAGATTACCAATTTGATCGTATACTAATACCCGGCTGGTGGGGCAACGGAGACAATTCCAATTTCGATGCTCTCTATGACAATGTATACATTGCAGTAGGTGAAAACGCTCGAGCCAGAATTGTTCTAACCGACAATGAGATATTCCAAGATAGTACGAGTGCAATCACTCTGCCTGCGGAATCGTGGACGGACTCCAGAATTGAAATCAATGCGGAGCTGTTACCTGACAACGAAGTCCATTTCATTCATATTGTAGATAGTAACGGTAATATGACATCGAATGGCTACAAATTATGTCCACGGTGTGCCAATCCTCCTACCCCCACTATCCAATAAATAACGCTAAATTTGTACGCCACGCCTAAATAGCCTCTCTCTAAGTTTCCTATGTAGCGGGGGGCTTTTTTTCTTCACCTCCGACACCAACTTTAACACCGAGCTATTCGCAATTTCCCGACATCTCCACTGACGCTTGACCCCGGCAATTCCATCTATCACGCCCTTAAAATAATAGCGAACAAATCCATCCCGGAGAGAGTATAGAAAAAGAGCCAAAAGGTTAGGCAGCATTATGCGAATAACCAGGCTCATCGGGTAACGCCTAACAGCCAACCAAATCACATTACGCGAGTCGTAATAATATCTGCGCCAAGAAGCCCTGCCTTGGGAAGCATGAGCATGGGTCACCTCGACACTCGGCGAGTACATCACAGAATACCCCGCATTCAAGATTCTTATAGCCAAGTCGGGGCCTTCATGGCTGATAAAAAAATCCATCGGATAATAACCAACAATTTCCAAAACCTCAGCTCTGAATGCTACAGCGCCCTCGCTTATCTCATATGTTTCAAATTCAGAGTCAGCATATACCTCTTTCTTAACATGGTGGGCCCAATTGACGATTACTCCTGTTTTCTCATCCAAAACCTTAAAATTTATGGCTCCGACATTTTCATTTTTATAAAACTTTTCCAGAAGCCACTTAATTTGATTGGCTTTCAAACCATAAACATCATCGTCTAACGTTATTATAATTCTGCCTTCTGATGCTCTCATCCCTACACTTCGGGCGACGGCTCCTTGATTTTCCTCAAGTTTGATTATCGAAACGGATGGAAAATCCTTAGCAATACTCTCAACATCGAATGCATAGCTATTGTTATCGACGACGATAATCTCCAAATCTATATCAATAACTCTTTTTATTCTTGTTAACTCAAGAAGATTAAACGTTAAATACTCTTTCCTATTATAACTTAAAATAACTATTGATACTTCCGGAGCAGACATATAGCTACCTTTTGAATATAAACACTACAACAGTATTAAAATATACTCGGAGAAATTATAAATGGAAACCAGCTAACTCAATGCTTTTAGATAAACACTTCTATACTTTTGCTCCATTACAGATACTGAGAAATCCCGCTTTACCCTTTCAAAGGACCACCTTATCATCTCCATGATATCAGCCCCGCCCTCACAGACTTTCTCTACCTGACTGAATAATTCAAATGCTGTGGTGTCTTTGAGTAGTCTCCCCCCATGCCCGCCACCCAGTACTTCTGGTATATCGCCTACTTGAGTAGCAATGATAGGAGTTTGTAAGATCATCGATTCCAAAAGGCTTATCGGTAGGCCTTCAGTCAAAGATGGCATAAGCAGCATGTCTGCTGATCGAAGCCAGGCGGCAACATCACTGCGGTATCCCATAAAATACACGCAGTCAGAAACACCTAATTCCTGAGCCAGTTTAACAAGTGCGTCTTTTTGATAGCCCTCACCGATGAGAACCAAGGCAGCACGATTCTGTTTTTCCCTAATCAAAGGCATGGCTTTTATTATTTTGTCAAAACCTTTTTCTGTAGCTAACCGACCAACTCCCATCATCACTGGATGATGATTGCTCAAAACTTTAATATCGTCGGCTTGTAGCTGGGTCTCAGAATCCCGCAAAACACTATCAACATCCAATCCATTGTGAATTACCGTTGTAGGTGGGCTGAAACTACCTCGACTAACGATCATTCGAGAGCCAACCAATACCCTATGGTCAGCACTGATGGTGGCGAATTTGTCGAGCCATTGATATGCAAGTGTTCTGCTGGGAAATGGTGCATGAACATATCCATGTTTAGTGACCACAAAACGCACATCTCGCATCACGCCGCGCAGAATCCCCATCAGAATATTGAATTTATAGCCATGCGAATGCAGCAAAAGAAAGCCTTGGGTGGCGGCCCAGCAACAAATCTTCCGCGCTTCTCTAAGGTTTAAACCGGGTTTCATTCGCCAAATAGTGATCGGCAACTGCAGGCGGCGTGCTTCACGTTCTAGAGGCTTCTCGTCGGTATCTGGCTCACCAGCACTCAGAATCATCGGCTTTAATCCCTTGCTGATTTGCTCCTTCACCAAGGACAAAAGCATTTTTTCCGCGCCATAGAGGCCGCCGCTATCGATGAGATGAAGTACCTTCAACCCTTTCAAGTCAGGAGACATCGTTCTGAAGCCTTAGATAAGTGAAGCCAAAAACCGTCTTTTCGAACATGGCATTGGAATAATTGGCAGGATATCGATTAATAGCCCAAAAGTCGTTTAACGGGTATCGGGCCGGGTAAGCAGCCAGAGCAAATTTGTATCCGGCGGCGCGGACTGCAGATTTTACTCGTTCATTAAAGTCAATGGGCTGGCCATTCGGGTAACAGAAGGCCCTAACAGTTTGAACGAGTTCCGACTCAATCGTCTCGCGAGACACAACCAATTCACGCTGCAATTCGTCCGGATCGAGACTTGTCAAAATTGGATGGCTGACAGAATGACTACCGATCTCTATACCAGCCCGACTAATCTCTCTCACTTGATCCCAACTCAATCCTTTATACTGACTCGGTGCAGAAGTAGGCAGTGTGACCTGAAACCGGTCCGCAACCCTCTGTATAAAGGAATTTTTTTCTTTATCAGGAAGTTCAAGGCAATGATCTGCTAACGTATTCCAGACTTCATGCCGATTCTCAGAGACTGAGAATTCCTTTTTTATCTCTGGAAAGCTTACATGGTTACAGGTCGTTTGGTCAGCACAGAATCGAAGCCGGTCTGGCCAAAGCCAAAGGTCGCCATTTACAAAACCTGTCGTCACGAAAAGCGTACAGGGCATGCCCTCTTCCCTGAGCACCGGAAAGGCATAGTCGTAAAAATCGGCATAACCATCATCAAATGTAATTACCACCGCATTATCTGGCACCGCACCACGCTCATGAGCGGTCATCAGGTCCTCTAAGCTTATAGGAGAGAGCTCTTGCTTAATCGTTTGCATCTGATGGCGAAATGTGTCTACGTCAAGCGCACCCTGCGCGGAGTTCGATGCGATTCGATGATACATAAGGATACGGGGATGCCGGCGGGCGAGGAATTTGGCTATCTGAAGCCCGCCCAGCGGTCGGACGAATCGATAAATCAGATCATTAAGCGTCATCACCCAATCCTTGTGTTACACACGGCGCAAAAACAGCTTAGCTAATGACTTCCAGGCCAGGTAATAAGTCATATCGTAACGAAGCCCGCGCACCAAATCGCTTAGTGGTTCGATTATGGTTTTCTCTGCCTGAGCAACACACATTGCCCGGCCAACGTACATATCTGCCCATGCTCGAGCGATAATAACGGGGGGAACTGCCTCGGGATTAGCACTCAAAAATTTATTGAGAATTTTGAAGGCATTTTCATAACGTCCCCTGTAATTTTTTGACATCTGGCCAGGCCAAATTCTGTACAGATATGTAACTTCTGGAACGTACATGAACTTCCAGGCCACCGAAAACCTCAGCCACAGATCCCAATCAATTCCCATAGGCAGGTTTTCGTCGAATCCGCCATGGCGGTCGATGCAGGCCCGGCGCATCACGGCAGTACCAAAAGGAATAAAGTTCTTGATGACAAGATGAGAAGTCACCCAGCCACTCTCCCGGTCGGTACTTGGCTCCTTGGGCAAGCTAAATCCTTGATCGTTAATATACGCCACTTCGCTGTAGACAACGCCTACGTCCTTGTCCCGAAACTCAGGCATTTGCCTGGCAAGCTTGTCAGGCTGCCAGATATCATCCGCATCACAAAAAGCAATGAATTCGCCGCGTGCCTCGGCGATACCCCGGTTCTTCGCTTTGGGCTGCCCCCGGTTCTCGGTGCGGATATACCGAACCCGGGGATCATTGCTATAACGGACCATACGGTCCTCGGTATCGTCTTCGGAACCGTCGTCAACAATCACCACCTCAAGATTGTCCCATTTCTGTTGTGCCAATACCGAATCCACCGCCTCTGGCAGATACCGGGCCATGTTGTAGGTGGCGATCACCACGCTGACGAGCGATTGTTCCATTTTCAAACCTTGCAAATCGAAAAGCGGTATTTTCCGGAAACTTCTTGGGCGATCCGGTCCACATCATTAATGACAAGCGTTACGCTGCTATCAAAGACCTCACGAAATTCCCGAATTAAAGCTTCATCGGTGTGCGTACCGTAATCCTTGCCCTTCACCCGATTAATCTCGATCCTGTCCAAAGACTCTTGGACGAGCTGCATCTGTTCAACGCCGGGCACCTTAGTTAACGTTCGCTCGACCAGGGAAATACCAGCCACGCGACCACCATCAGGCTTGACGAGGAAATCGGCCACCCTCCCCTCAAGGCGCTCCATCAAAGGTAAACCTCGGCCGCATCCACATTCCCGGTCACTTGGTACGCCGACGTCCTCAACTCGATAACGAATTAGCGGCATGGAGTAATTATTAAGATCGGTTAGCACAATTTTTCCCGGCTCACCTGCATTCACCGGCTCATTATTTTCATTCAGAAATTCGACATATACATGAGGCAAATTCAGATGCATTCCGTTGTGCTGTTCACACTCACAAGCAATCAAACCAACCTCTTCACAGCCGTAACGGTTGGTTACAGCACAATCGAACGCTTTCTCGATAGCCTGGCGTTCATGGTCGAGCAACATCATCGATGTCGCCACAATCGCTTTCGGACGAAGCGTCTTAATGTCTTTATCCAAGAGATAACGAGCGAACAAATAGATCGAGTGGGCATGCCCGAATACAGCTCCGGGTCTTTCCTTACGCCAGAGCTCAACAAACTCCCCCATGCTCTGCTCGTTCAAGTCCATCGTATCCAGGTATATTGTCCGATCGAGTAAATGATGACGAAACTTCTGCTTAAAGGTCGCCGGTACTGGGGGGTTTCCCCAAACAGCTGCCTTTTTCATGCCGAGTTCCCAGCCCGCCCAACGATCAGCCATGAGTTGGGCGGAATTACGCATTTGCTGACATTGCTCATCAAAATAGAGGTTCAATGAAACACCAGTAGAGCCACCCGTTTTTGCGGAAACAAGCTCTTCTTTACGGCGTGTATCGCTAATGAAACGATCCGTGTTATTCCGAATATCTGTTTTAGTCGTTACTGGCAACTGCTGGAAAGACAACAGTGAAGACAAGTTTTCGCTGTCAAATCCATGCGCTTTAAAAAGATCACGGTAGAATGGACTGCTCTTGCCTGCGTAACGGACCAACGCACTTAATCTTTCCAACTGAAGTCTAGATATCTCAGCGCGGCTCCACCATTGCCACTCCTCCAGCTCTTTCCAGTGGCTCAACTTTTTACTTTTGTCTTTCAAATCCCACAGAGGATAAAAGACATGCCGGGATAGTTTATCCAGCATGGCGGAACTTCTCCTTTGTGCGCTTACCCAAAACACGTTGGTACAGCGCCAGATGCTCATCCAACATGCGATCGACGGAATAGGTATTGAAAACTTTCCTCTGACCCGCCTGGCCCATCCGCAAACATAACTCTGGTCTCTGCGATATCTCGGTCAGAATAGCGGCCAAGCGTCCGATATCGCCCACAGGATATAAATACCCATTCACCCCATGTTCTACAATCTCGTTATTGCCACCTGTATTGGTACACACCACTGGTTTAGCGTTTCGCATGTATTCTATAATTGAATTAGAAAACCCTTCCGACTCGGAAGTAAGCAACGCGATATCGAAGTTCATCACGAAACCATCAACTTGTTTCTGCTGTCCCCAAAAATAGCAATAAGGCGCAATACTGAGTCGACTAGCTTGATTACGAAACGGTCTATCATCCCCTGCACCAACAACATGTAGTTCAATATCTACACCTTCCGAACGAACCAAAGCGACCGCCTCAATAGCGTCAGCAATTCGTTTGATTGGTCGAAGATTTGCCACAATGCCAACTTTTACAGTTTTGCTGTTGCATTTTTTAAATTGTGAAGGCATCACATCAGGCTCTTTATCTGGATACCCATTATAAATTACGTGAAGTTTCGGATCGGGCAGGCGCTCCACTTCCTGGGTAACTCGAGCAACTGCTTTGCTGTTACAGATAACACCATCAACAAAACGACCTGTTATAGGCAGTACTTTTCTGTAAGCAGGTGTGTACCAGAAACCCATGTCACGCCGAGATATAAGGCAAGGAATACCAAACATTTTTAATATTGGCGGAGCCAAGACAGATGAATCGTTAAAGAATATATGAACGAGATCGACTCGGGCCTTACTTAAAAGTCGGCCAAGTCGACACAATTTAAAAATACTTCCGATACTTGCAATTTTTTTTACACCCAATACCTCGACTGGAACTGGAAATAGGCCGCTACTCGTATACTCTGAATGTCTCAGTACCACAAACCGCACTATGATACCTCTACTCTTAAGGCCCTGAATTAACTTTAAGACCTGGCTTTCAGTGCCGGCCCAAGGATCACGGAAATAATCCATCAAAATACAAATTTCAGGACTTTTCTTTCGCACAACAGCTCTCCTTAGCCGGCCTTTGAGAAGCCTTTTCGAGATGCAATAACAGAGGTAGCAATACGTTCCATTAGTTCCTCAACTCCACCAAACGCCTTTGCTGCATTGCATCCTCGCTCTGCAAGGTCCTCTCTGAAGGCGCTATCGCTCCACACCTTTCGAATAGCAGATGCCATGCCCTCAGGATCGTTAAATTCAACGATTAAGCATTCCTCACCACTCTCGAATATCCCATCGACAGCAGGAGACCTAGAAATGACAACCGGCTTTCGGAGCCCCATCGCATTCAAACAAACACTTATGCCATTAGAACAAATTGTTTCTGAAGAGATAGGGATCACAACGCAACGTGAATTACCTAGGAACTCCAGCCAAGTTTCTGGGTTCTGATCGTGCCGTATAACTTCGACATTATCCGGTGCACAAATATTATTATCATAGACGCCATGTACACTCAGTGATTCTGGGTTAAGCGTTACCAACTTCGCCGGGATATCCGGTAGCAAAGTCATTGCATCACAAAATGTTTTATAGTCCCGCCATGAGTACCCACCAGTGAACAAATACCCCTTATCTGAAACATCAAAATCACTTAGATTCTCATATCCGTTGATCTTAAAAGGAACAAATACGAAGCGTTCTTTTTTTATGCCGTAGAATATTTCCAAAGATCTAATATAGCGCATGTGAGCTATCACAAGATTCACATTAGACCATACCCATTTCCAAACACTAGCTTTGATCTTACCTGTTAAATTAGCTTGAGGCCTCGAAAATTGAAAATCAACTCCAACAATTCTACGCCTACCGCCTAAAAACAATTTGTTGAAGACGACAAGAAAAAAAATATCTTTTCCAGTTTGATGGATAACCGCCACTTCATTGCGAATAACGCCTCGGATTAGGCGTAAAAGTCTTGCCCCCCCCTTGATATCATCAGGAATAGTCTCACAGACAAAATCCTTTCCATAGCGCTCACAATTTACCAGAGGGGAGCAGTTAGTAAACCACCGCTCTGGTTGATGCTGTTCGTCCATCATTCAAACCTTTAACTTGCGCAAACTAGGGAGAAACCAGATTATAACGAATTTGATTATCCTTTCCTCGGAGTCCAGACAGTCTTTTTTTCCCCCTTTAAGAACTCAGTAGTAGCCTTAAAGCAAGCAATATTAAGCAAAGTGAAGTAATAAGGTATTGCATAAATTCGGCCGATTTGCTGACCAGACTGTTCTCGCCGGTAGCCTCTCCAGGCTAAAAATATGAAGGCGACCGATGTAAAGCTTGAAAAAATATAAATGCCATGAACCGGAGCAAGCAGCAACGAGCTAAATAATAATGCTAGCATAGGAGCAAAAGCCGTATAACGAAGCAGTTTGTGGGAAATAAGTTGCCATGCGAAGTTGAAATCTCGCACAGAAATCATTAAATGTCGCATATCTTTCAACGCCCACAGTGCTCGCAGACTAACACGGACTCGCATTCTAAACTCGCTATCGCTGTCGCTTAATGACTCTTCCTTCAGCAAGGCATTTGGCTCGAAAACCACACGATAACCCTTCTCTACTACTTTCAGGGGCTGAACAAAATCCGGCAACTGATCCGGGTTAAGTGGCTGGTAAAGCGATTTACGCATTGCATCTATACCACCATCAACACCAACCACAGATCCAATGAGCGTTTCTTGTTTTCTAAGCCAGTTCTCGTACTTCATATAAGCACTGCAACCATCACCCACTAACGAACCATCCCGATTTACATAAACCATTTTGCCAGTCACGTAGCCGACGCTCTGATCGTTAAAGTTTGATACTAGGTGGCTGAGTGCTTTTGGGTCCCACTCGGAGTTTGCGTCAGAAAAAGCGAGAATATCCCCAACAGCATGCTCGCTGAGCATGTTCAGTCCTGCTGTTTTTCCTTGCCTTGGAACCTGTCTGAACAGACGGACCGGACAATCCGATTTTTCAGCGACACGGCCTACAATCTCGTCCGTTCCATCGTCCGAGTCGTCAGAAACTACGAGTATTTCAAGCTTGTTCTTCGGGTACTCAAGAGAAAGCTTATTTCGTAGCGTTGATTCAATATCTTGAGCTTCGTTATAGGCGGCAATCAATATTGATACTGTCGGCTGGAAATCACTGGATTTTCCTACTGGGCGCGGTCTAAAGCTTGCGTATACTTTCACAAGAATTGGATAGCCAAAGTAAATATAGAAAAGCAATGCGAATGAGCCCCAGAATATGGCTTCCATCATGCTATCCCTACCGCATGGACATCGCCCAAAGTTGAAAAATCATTTTTGAGCAAACCCTGTTGCTTCAAAACTTGTCCCATCGTTGTGAACTCGAAGTGTTCCAAAAGCCTCGCTAAGCGCTGCTCACAAACATCCAGATTGTTATAGTGACGAAACTTTGAAAACCACTTCACTTCAAACTTCGGTTGTTCAGGATCTACTTCCCAAGGATGCAAATAGAAGACAAAGGGTTTTCCCTGACGGTTAATAGACCCCAATCCGAAGCGACTGAACCAGTATGGAAATAGCCGAAAATAACCCCCACCAGCGATAGGTAAAGTGTATCCCGGTAACTTGAACGTGCTTAACGGAAACTCCGCCAGTTCATATCCTTTATCGGTGGTCAGTCGATGGGGCCAGCGTGGCGTTCCGGGCATGCCATAGCGGTCGTGATGCACTGGAAAGATGGAGGAATCCCAGGTGAACCCCTGCTCTGCAAGGATATCCAGCGCCCAACGCGATTGGTTAGTAATGGAGTAGCTGGCCGCGCGATACCCTGTTACCGGCGCACCGAGAATATCCTCAAGAATCACCTTCGATCGCCGGGTTTCTTCTTTGAAGACGTCCGGCGTCTGGTTATAGATCAGTTGATGACTGTAACCATGGCTGGCAACTTCATGGCCTTGAGCCGCAATCCGTTTCACCAGCTCTGGAGATCGCTCAGCGACCCACCCAAGGGTAAAAAAGGTCGCTTTTACACCTGCCCTCTCGAATAACGCGAGAATGCGATCTGTATTCGCTTCAACCCGATACTCCATGGAGGACCAGTCGTCGTAGCGAACAGCCTCTGCCAATGCAGCTACCTGAAAGTAGTCTTCCACATCAATGGTCAGGGCGTTCCGTATCGGTTCTTTCATGGCCATAGCCTCACACTTCCTGTGTTGATCAGCGCAGTCGGTATTCCAGACCAACCAACACCCAGTTCTCATCGTATTCCCGGCTGGAAACATCGCTGGACTTGGTGTCGTGCCCTACCCTGGCCAACAAACTCAAATCCCTGGTTGCCTGGTGCTCAGCCCCGATCACAAGCCGGGCAACTTCGTCCTGGGTGTCGTCGCGTTCATAACTCAGGTGGTCAAAGCCCAGCGCCAGGTATCCGGTGGTCAGTTCCGAAAACTGGCGAGAATAGCGGGCATTAATGCCGGCTTTGTCTTCTTTCTCGTCGCTTTCCAGGTAATCCGAGCGATAAGCATAGAGGTCAAGATTCAGTGAGGAGGCGTCGGAAAACTGCTTGTTGATGCCGGTCGACAAAACGCTGTTTTCAACGGTGATGCTTTCGCGGAGGTTGAACTCGAACTCTCCGAAACGAAGGTCAAGCGTGGACGTGCGGTCTGTCAGCTCCCTTGAGGCATTCAGGTACCATTCGGTACTCGGATTGATTTGCCGGGTCAGGTTTATCTGGCCTACCAGCCCATCGCTCGACTGGTTGGTATTGGCGTAATCCGTTTCGATTTCACTCACGCCAACAGAACCGGAAAGAGAGGTGGTCGCCCAACGGTTCTCGAAGGTGACCTGGGCACTATTCACATCCACTTCTGCGCCATAGTCGAACTCGGTTTGACTGTGGGAAACGCTCAGTCCCCCGGTGAATGTTGAACTGAACAGGTGGTTCCAGGCGATAGAACCGGTATAGCGCTCACTGTCCGTTTCCTCCGGTTCGTCGTACTCGGTGTTGGCGTAGCGGGCAGAAAGACTGAGCCAGTTGGTGTCATTCAGACGCCAGAGGTATCTGGGGCCAGTGCTGAACACGTTTTTTCGGGTTCGGTTGTCCGGTGTGTCACTCTGGCGAGTGTCCTGGTTCACTACCCTAAGGTTGTTGTCCACTTCCCAGTAAAGCTGGTTGGCGAGCTCGCAATCGCCCTGGAAGTCCATTTCCGCGAAGCTCTCGCTGTCAAAGCTATCGTCCTGCCACCAGGAATACCCCAGAGTGCCCTGGAAATCAGCGTTGCAGCGTCCGGGATCTGTCTGGTAACCGGCCGTTAGGTAGGCGCGGGTTTCGATATCGCTGTCTTCATTGGCATCTGCTTTGCGGGCATTGTCGGTAAAGCGGCTGTCCAGGCCAAACGTTAGCTCAGTTTGCGCAAACACGGGAAACGAGCAGGCACCAGCCAGTAACATTACTGGTATTGCCTTTATTGCAACGGGTGTCCCTACCCTCTGCCGATCAGCCATTGATCACCGCTCCTACAAACTTGTCCGGATTGAAAGCCGTCGCAGCTTGTTCGGCCGTCGCCGCAGTGATCTTGCCGTGAGGTACCACCAGCATGGCGTAATCGCAGAGTTCGGTCAGAATGCGGGCATCCGGAGATTCGGATATCGGCGCCGTGTCCAGCACGATGAAACGGTCCGGATAGCGACGACGGATTGCCTGCAGGAATTGCTTCATCCGGAAGGAGGTAAAAAACTCGGCCGGTGTTTCACGGCGACTGCCCGCTGGAATCAGTCGCAGCCTGGGAATACCGGTTGGATAGAGTATCCGGGCAATGTCGTAATCCGGGTCGTCCAGAAAATCTGTCAGCCCGGTCTCCGGCATCACATCCAGCGTGGAATGCAACGAAGGTTCACGCAGATTGCAGTCGATGATCAAAGCCGTCTTGGCCTGGTCGAAAGCAAAGGCGGCCGCGAGATTCAAGGCCACAAACGAGGAACCGGCGCCAGAACTGGCTCCGCTCACGACCAGGGTGAAGTTGTTACCCCCGGAAACCTCAAGCAGCTTGGTCCTCAGATCCCGGAAACGGTTGACCAGCGCGCGGTTGCGGGACTCGGGATAGATAATCCGACGCTCGTCGAGGTCGTCGTGCGTGAGCCTTCTGGGCTCCTGCATACGCACGATCTGCTTACTGATAACGTATTTATCAACCGCGCCGGGCCCCAGTTCCAGAGAGCTTGGCACCAGCATGCGGGAGTCTTCGTCATCCCGGAAATCCAGCTCTTGTTTCAAACGCTCCTTGCGCTTCAGCCAAAAAGAATGATCTTCACTTGCTGCCGGGCCGCTGCCGGTTGTCTCATTGCCAGAATCCTGGGATTCCTCGGGATCAAATCCGGACCGATCATTTCGTTGTTCTGGCATCAGATCACTCCCATTTGAGCTAGCACAACGATGGTCACATACACTGTTACCGTGAGCACCGCGAAAATCCCGATCAGTAACGTAACCTTTCGATCCCGTCGCTTTTCGTAGGGTGTTCGTACCTCCGGAATCTCAACAAGAACCGGCAAACCAATGTCTTCTTCCAGCTGCTTCCTGGCACGAATGCGGGGGTCTACCTGTAGTAGACCCGCAACCGCTCCAAAGGGTGCCGCCAGCCCCAGGAACAACCCAGCCGCGGCAAACATGGAGAATTGCGGGCCAGAAGGCGTACGCGGGAATTGAGCGGTTTCATTAATGCGGTAATTCAGCCCTTGCCCTTCAATATCCAGATGCATGGACACCCGAGCCTTTTCGCGGCGTTTGAGCAGGTCATCGTAAATCTCACGGTTCACTTCCATGTCACGAGTGAGCTCAGAGTACTGGGCCTTGTTGGCCTGGATGCGCTCCATGCGCTTTGCTTGCTGTTCCAGCAGACGGGAGAGCGAAGTAATTCTTGTATCCACGGTGGCCATATCCGCCCGAGTGGTAGAGAGGTTTGCCCGCAGTTCCTGGTAGAGCGGGTTAACGGCTTCTTCGCCCTCAAGTGAACTCACGTCCGTCGGCCGTTCTGCCGCCTGATCTCGTTGTTTGCGCAGTTCCGCCAGCTGTTCCCGAAGTATCACGATATCCGGATAGGTATCGTGGTATTGCAGCCGCAAGCTGTCCAGGCGCTCCTCAAGGATACGAATCCGCTCTCTATAGGCGTCCTCTGTTCGACCCTGGCGAATGGTGGGCCGAATACCGGAAAGCTGGCCCTGCAGGGAAGCCGCACGGGTTTCAAGTTCTTTTTTCTCGAGTTCGGCCAGCTCCAGCTGATTACGAAGCTGCGCCATGCGGGCATTAGCCTCCTGCTCCGTTCCATCGGTGTTTTCAGAGAGGAACTCCTTGAGCCGGTTCTCAGCCTGTGCCAGTTGCTGCTCGTAGCTTTTGACCTGTTTGTCGATGAAATCGTAGGCGTTGCGGCTTTCGGCCCGCTTACGGTCTTTGGTTTCTTCTATAAAGACCTGCCCCAGTTTCTGGGCAACGCGAAATGCTTCCATCTGGGAAGTGGACGAGAAGCCAATACTGAAATAACTGTCGCCCCGGGGCCTGACCGACAAACCCGAGCGAATGTTAGCAATCCGGTACTCAAGTGCCGCCGGGTCAGAGGGCGCATCCGAATAGATTTCAGAGTCCAGGGCCACTTTCTCGATCAAGCTCCGGCTCATCAGCAATTCCTTTGCGGCGGAGGTACGATCGTTAATCTCCGTGGCCACGGCGCGCCCTTCCATCAAAGGCGCAATGATGTTGCGGTCGTCTACGAAGATGATGGTCTCAGACTGATACTTATAGGGCCATACAAAGCCTGCTCCAAGCACAGCAAAACTGACAATCACAAACGCAAGAAACGCGAGGCCCTTCCGGCCCCGGACCTCGCGAATGATCTCCTGCGGTAACTGGGATAACGGTAATGCCATAACCTAACCCGCCTTCAGACCTTTTAGCTCTACAACCACTCAGAAACTGCGCTCTGGAATGGTAAGAATGTCACCCGGCCGCATGCCGTAGTTGGTTTCAACCCGGCCTTTGTTCAGGATGTCGTCCAGTTTTACGGGAATGGCAACCACCTCGCCCTCAAGCTTCCGATACAGCATGGCGTTGTTCAGCGCGGCAAACTCGTTCGCACCACCGGCATTCAGGAAGATATCCAGAACCGTCATGCCGCTCTGGTGAGGCACTGAAATGGGCTGACGAACCGCACCCGTTACCCGCACCCGGTCTGTGAATTCGTGGCTGCCCATAGACGTCACCACCACGCTCACTTGTGGTTCGCGAATGTACTCGGTCAGGGAGGCACGAATGGAGCTGGCCAACTCTTCGGGCGTGCGGCCACTGGCCTGCACGTCGCCTACCAGCGGTACGGAGATCTTGCCGTCAGGCCGAACCGGAACGGAGATGCTGAGATCCTCGTTGCGCCACACAGAAACCCGGACGACATCGGTTGCGCCCAGTATGTACTGGTCCACGCTGTCCCGGCTATCAACGGCCAAAGCGCGCTGGATCTGTTCTGAAGAGGAAGCGGAAGGGCCGGCACAACCCGTTGCCAAAGCTACCGCCATGAGGGACACAATAAGCCCTTGGATGAGATACTTCCGTGACATCTTTATTCCTCTCTTTGAGGTCCGTGCTGTATTCCATGTTCCGGGAACAGCTGACTCCCGAAACTACCTTGATCCTTTTTTGAACAATACCACTTCTACTGTCTGAATTATAATCAACAGATCAAGAAGTAAACTCTGATTCTTGATGTAGTAGAGGTCGTAGCGCAGCTTTTCCCGGGTGTCCTCTTCGTTGTCCGCGTAGGCGAAACACAATTGGGCCCAACCGGTCAGCCCGGGTTTTACCCGATGCCTTTCTGCATAAAACGGAATTTTTTCAGACAGCTGCTCCACAAACACCGGCCGTTCCGGCCTCGGGCCAACAAAGGCCATGGTGCCATTCAGTACATTAAAGATCTGTGGCAGCTCATCAATCCGAACCTTACGGATAAACTCGCCAACGCGTGTCACCCGGGTATCGTTCTTCTGGGCCCAAACCGCGCCGTTCTTCTCTGCGTCGGTAATCATGGAGCGAAACTTGTGCACCTTGAACACCTGGTTGTTCAGGCCTACCCGTTCCTGGCTGTAAATCACCGGAGCTTTCAGACCGTCTTCCAGTTTGATGGCGATGGCGGTGAGAATCATGATGGGGAAAGTGGCCAGCAAAAGTGTACCGGAGGACAGAATATCGAGCGCCCGCTTACCAACCCCATAAACCGAAGAAACAGTGAACCCGTCAGAGAACACCAGCCAACCACGAGTAATCATCTCCAGGGCAACTTTGCGGGATTCACGCTCGTAGAAATTGGCACCGTCGATGATGTGCACACCTT
>CETO01043480.1_pt1 | contig 18746 bp, 19 predicted proteins | sample 531351 | NCBI WGS metagenome assembly CETO01 (sample SAMEA2622678, study PRJEB7988) | marine metagenome | isolation source: saline water (ENVO:00002010), including | reverse complement strand
ATTATTGCCTAATGAATTTTTGTATTCGCCTTCCTTCCAAAACCTCTCCAACATAGATATCCGTCGAAGAGTCCACAGCGATTCCGTGAGGGGCAATGAAATGACCTGCGGATGAGCTACTTTCATCTGCCCACCGGCTTATCAAGTTTCCTTCTGCATCTAATATCGAGATTCTGTGTTGCAATTCTGATACATATGCTTCCCCATCTGGTCCGAAGGCTATATCGGTTGGTTGTAAGAATCCATCCCAAATAAACATGAATTCTCCATCCTGATCTGTAAATTGGATTCTATGGTTTTCTCGGTCACAGATTGCTAACAATCCATCTTTATTCAAACCTATTCCATGGGGCAGATGAAAATCCATGGGGTTATCTTTTCCTGCCTCACCCCAAGTATCTAGTAATGCTCCGTCGGGGGAGAACTTATGGAATCTACAATTTCCGTAACCATCCGACACGAAAATATTACCGTCTTCGGCGACAACCACCCCCGTCGGCAGGTTAAAGGGTCCAGCCGGGTGCGGAACTACCATCAGATTTCCATCGTAACCTGTATTTGATTCAACATTGTAGGTGCCAAGAGTGAGTAAAAGTGTTTGGTCTGGACTGTATTTAAGGACTACATGGGCGTCACGGTCAGCAAAATAAAAGTTTCCATCTGGTCCTATATGCATTCCATGAGGATTGGAAAATTTGACATCCCAAGATTTTAGAAAATCCCCATTTTTTTCAAATACCATGACCTGGTGCTCACTTCGGTTATAAAGGTAGACATTATCTTCCTTATCCACCGCCACCCCGGCCACCTGATTGAATTCGTGCCCTTCCGGCAACCTGCCCCAATCTTGATCGACTTTGTATGTATATTCGCCACTACCGTACGGCATTATGAGATTCTCCTCTATATTGGCTAACCCAGGGCAATCGATAGGTTTATTATCATAGCAAGAACCCATACTTTAGGTTTATATGTGAGATTGGTCAAGAATACTTTAAATTAAGGCTTCCTTTGCTGCGTTCTCACCGGCTATTTTTCCAAATACTGCACCGGACATTAGACCGGAACCTCCAGGATAGTTGTTATAAAACAACCCTCCAGTGAGTTCCCCTGCAGCGTAAAGCCCGGGGATAGGCATATCAGAATTGTCTTGGACTTGTGTGTTCGTATCTATTTTCAAACCACCAAATGTAAATGTTATTCCACAGGTTACTGCATACCCTAAATAAGGAGGGTTATCTAATTTTTGCGCCCAGTTGGACTTTGGAGGGGTAATTCCTTCGGTGTGCTTACCGTCAAGCGCAGTAGGATTGAAATCACCGTCCTGCACTGCCCCATTGTATTGCTGAATAGTCCTTTGTAGCTGCCCAGGATTAATGTCTAACCCGGCAGCTAAGTCTTCTATTGTTTCAGCCTCTACCATGGTCACTTGGGGAATAAAATATTCATCTCTTAATAAATGTTTAGTCTTTTGATCAAACAGTTGAAACGCAACCCTTTGAGGTTGTTTTAATATTTCCCGGCCATATTTAGCGTAAGTGTAGTTTCTCAAATCCGCACCTTCATCGACAAATCTCTCTCCATCAACATTTACTATCAACCCAAATGGGTAAGAGTGTTTTTGAAAGAGGTCTGCGACATTTCTATCACCGTGAGGAGGTGCATTTAAATCCCAGGCAACCGCATGACAACCACTCCAATGCCCATGGGATTGTGCCCCGATTCGAAGAGCCATATTTATACCATCCCCGGTGTTATATTGGGTTCCTCTAACCTTTGCTAGTTCCCAACCCGGGCCTAAATATCTGGTTCGCATTTCTGAGTTTGCTTCGAAGCCTCCACAGGCAAGCACAACCGATTTACAGGAGATTTTCTCGTATCCAGATTTTGATTTCGCATTTATTCCTTCAATGTGTCCTTGTTGATTGACCAACAAATCTGTGCCGCTAGTTTGATACAGGACTTCGATATTCTTTCGTTCAACCAATTCAAAAAGCCTATCAGACAATCCTTTGCCTCCACCGACGGCTTCTACAATCAATCCTCCCCAGAATCTTTGTTTACCTTCATGTTCAAAAGCTTGTCTGCCGTAGGCGAGTATCCATGGGACGCCTTGATTTCGCATCCAAAGCATGGTTGGGAATGATTGAGATGTTAGTACTTGAAGTAAGGAAGGATCTGACAAACCTTCAGTAACCCGCATAACATCAGAATAAAATTCGGATTCTTTGTAAGATCCTACATCTATATTTTGTTTTTCTTCTGGTGTTATTTCAGGTAATAGCTCTGAAATATCTTCTATTCCATTGTATGCAAATCGGAAAAGTCCACCTGTGAAATAAGAATTACCTCCTCGTAGGTGTTCAGGAGCTTTTTCGAGAATTGCTACTTTCGCACCTTTTAATGCCGCGGATAGTGCTGAAGTTAAGGCGGCGTTTCCCGCCCCCACTATCACTACGTCATAGTGTTTTTCTGGGGATGTCATTTTTTTGCCTTTTTCATCGGGTTGTTGATAGGTTCCATTGGATATTTTTGTTATGCCAGCCAATGTAATCTAACCTTAACGGATTTTCAAACTCTTTTATTCTAAATACATTAAGTGTTAAATAATTGATTGAAAATAGCTTGTATTCTGGTTGACCGAGTTCCCTTACCAAAGATATAGTGTTTGTTTGAATTGTCTCTTTTAATGGATACCATGAGGCGGTTATGGACTTTAAAGTAGCTACCTTGCTAAAGGCGAGTAGTGGTAACAAAAAGTTGGAAAGTGTAAGCAGTACCATTAAAGTGGATCGGTCTGAATTTAAATGCGATGTTGAGGGTTCAGTTTTACTTACCAAAACTGATGTTGGAGTATGGGTAAGTGCTTATCTGTCGGCTAAAATTGATAGGCAATGCGGGAATTGTTTAGATCAATATGTTGAATCCGTAGGTTTAGGGATAGAGGAAGAATACTTTCCATTGTTTAATTTAGTTACTGGCGAAAGAAACGAATTAGAAGGAATCGGTGAAGATAATTTTTATATCGGAGAGGATAATGTACTGGATTTATCTGATGCGGTGTGGCAGTATGCTTCATTGCACTCATCCATCAATTCTAAATGCAAGGAATATTGTAAGGGATTGTGCGTAGATTGCGGTATAAATTTCAATAAAGAAAAATGTAACTGCAGAAATAACAAAAAGAATACTAAATTGGCTGCTCTATTAGGGTCTTTTAGACCAACGGATTAATAAATAAGGAAACTAATATGCCACCACTACCCAAGAAAAAGCACTCCCGTAAAAGAAAAGGCGGTCGGAATGCTCATAATTCTATCAAACCTGCCTCACTTTCTAATTGCCCTCAGTGTCATCTCCCTCGCATGCCACACAGGGCATGCTCGAGCTGTGGCACCTATAATGGTCGTAACGTGACCAACTCTGATCAAACAGTTGTATAAAATGCATAAAATCTCGGACGGAGCTTACTAAAGGACATTAATATGACACTGACCTTTGCAAGAAATTCCAAGATAGCTTTTCTATTCCCTGGTCAGGGTGCGCAATCTGTCGGAATGGGGTTGGACCTTTACGAAGGGTCGGACTCCGGCAGGAAAGTGTTTGAGATGGTCGATGAAGCTTTAGGTAGGCCGCTATCTAGAATCATGTTTGAAGGTTCGGAAGATGATTTGCGGGAGACCAAGAATGCACAACCCGGAATCATGGCAGTGAGTTTGGCCTGTATGGAAGCGATGAAAGAAAATATTGCACAAGAATTCATGCCTGTTCCATATCTAATGGCAGGACATAGTCTTGGTGAGTACACAGCCCTTGCGGCGTCAGGAGTTTTGTCAGTTATGGACACGGCTTTGCTAGTTCAAGAACGTGGGGAACTTATGCAAAATGCTTGCGATTCAAATCCAGGCACCATGGCCGCAGTTTTGGGGTTGGATGAAATGGTTTTACAGGAAATAGTGAGGGAATCTGGTGTTTACATATCAAATATCAACACTCAGGAACAGATCGTGATAAGCGGGGAAAAAATTGCAGTAGCCAGAGCTATGGATATGGCAAATGCTAGGGGAGCGAAAAAAGTAATTCCTTTGAAAGTTGGAGGTGCTTTTCATTCCGGTTTAATGGAGCCTGCGAAAGCTGGCCTTCTGGAATTCATCGATGGGTTGAAATTCAATGATCCTGAAGTTCCTATTGTAGGCAACTGTACAGGGAATCCTCTACAAACAGGTGACGAAATAAAAGGAGAATTGATAACTCAAATCTCAGGATGTGTGCAATGGAAAAAATCTGTTGACTTCATGATAAAGTCGGGTGTAACAAATTTTCTCGAGATAGGACCAGGGCGGGCTTTAGGGGGAATGGTAAAAAAGATTGATAGAGCCGCGAATGTATCTAGCATTAATGATATAGATTCTATTTTAGCAATTAGCAGGAATTAGTGAAGAGTTCGTAGTTGGAATGGAATATAAATCCCATATCTATAGTAGAAAAGAAGCCAGGGTGTTGGTATTGCAGGCTTTGTGCGAATATGACTCTGTAGGTCATGACGCAATGGAGGTTCTTGAGAGGGTTTTTAACGAATATGAATTTGAAAACAACTTTCACATATTTGCTGGTGACATAGTTGCAAATGCCCTTGAAAACTTTGTGTCAATAGATACTATAATCGGTGAGTTAGCTCCAGATTGGCCTTTGATGCAAATAGCAATAGTGGATCGCAATATTCTTCGAATGGCAATTGCAGAATTAGAATGGTGTAAAGAAAAGGTTCCTGAAAAGGTGGTGCTTAACGAAGCCGTGGAGCTGGCAAAAAGATTTGGGTCAGAAAGTTCGGCTAGCTTTGTTAATGGGGTTCTTGGATCTTATATGAAAGTGGGTATCGCTGTTTAGAACGTAATAAAAAATGGAGGCATTAAATGTCGCTACTTGAAAAAGTTCAAGCTGTTGTAGCAGAAAAACTAAGTGTAGATGAGGCTGAAGTTTTGCCTGAAGCTTCCTTTACAGATGATTTGAACGCAGATTCACTTGACTTGGTTGAATTGATAATGGCTTTTGAGGAAGAATTTAGTTCCGATGATGTTGAAATAGAAATATCTGACGAAGATGCTGAATCAATAACTACGGTTCAGGCAGCCATTGATTACCTACGGGATAAAGGTGTTGAGGACTAGGTCACTTCCACGACTTACCTGCACTCTTAAATAGGCCAGCGGTGCTCCTTAGGGCACCGCCGGCTTTTAATTTCCACTTTTTACTTTTCGTTGTATTGACTTAGGTATTTATAATGCACTCATTTAATATTACTGGTATTTGGGGGTGAACACATGAGAGCGGCCGTATACAAAGGAAAACAGGAACTTGTTATTGAAGACTTACCTCTTCCTGAGCCTGGGGCAGGGGAAATTTTAGTGAAAGTTAGCCATAGTGCTATTTGTGGGACTGATGTGCATGCTTTTCTTTATGATATTGCCCCACCTGGCACTGTAATGGGACATGAATTTAGCGGTACTGTAGCCGCCGTGGGCCCGGGGGTTACAATGTGGAAAGAAGGTGACAGAATCATAGGGGGTGGTGGTACACCTCCACCAGGATCAGAAGCCCCGTTGAGAAGACAGGAACAATACAACTATCGGTTAGAAGGATTTGCTGACACCCGGAAAAGAGGATACGCCGAATTCACCTTGCTGAATGACTGGGCACCTTTGTCGATTCCTGACAACGTTAGTGATTTGAAGGCAGCATTAACGGAACCCTGTTCTGTTGCAGTCAGGGCAGTCAGATTGTCAAATATGAAATTAGGTGATGTGGTAGCTGTCTTGGGTGCCGGCCCCATTGGATTACTAACTATGCAAGCTGCAAGAGCTGCTGGAGCGCGAAAAATAATAGTCTCAGAACCCTCTGCTACCCGTAGGGATACGGCTTTACAACTGGGTGCTGATGCCGTTGTGAACCCATCTAGTGAGGATGTAATCTCCTCAATAGTTAATTTGGCAGAGGGCGATGGCCCTCACGTTGTATTTGAATGTGCGGCCGCTCCCTCTACCTTGGATGCGGCTCTAAATATGGTTCGGAAAAAGGGGAGTGTTATGCTCGTCGCTTTAGCTTGGGAAAATGTGCCACTGCTCCCAGTTGATTGGGCAGGAAAAGAAATTCAATTAAACACTACTTTCGGTGCTGAACCTTATGATTGGAAAGTAGCGCTTGATTTGATATCAAATGGCAAGGTTGATCTGGAACCAATGTTGCTGGACACTGATATTTTGACTCTAGATGGTATACAGGAGGCTTTTGAAGCTCTCGTAAAACCATCTACCCAAGTGCAAATGGTTGTAAGATTTTAAAATATTTTTAAAGGGAACTAATATATTCGTCCAGTAATACTGCGGCGGCCGCCGAATCAATTATTCCTTTGTTACTTGTCCTGCTGGTGTTTTTATGACCTGCCTCTTTAAGCCGTATTTTTGCGTCAATAGTCGTCATTCTTTCATCTACGGCTCGTATGGGGATCTCAGTAGATAGTCTCAACTCGGTAATAAATTCCTTCGTTATTTGTGCTTGAGTACCTGATTTTCCAGAAGGTAAATATGGCATGCCGACTAAGATCAATACAATACCTTTAGCTGAACATATTTCTCTTATTTCTGAGATGGAATTTTTCCGAGTTAGACTACGTAGTGGAGTGGAAATGGTCTGTGTAGGGTCACAGGCAGCTACTCCTACACGAACGTTACCTACATCTAGAGCCAATATACTTCCGGGGTTCAGAGGTTACTCTCCTCCAGATAGGTCTGAAATCATACCGGGAACAATGGACAAAGCTTCCCTTAATTTATTAGAATCTTTTCCGCCAGCTTGTGCCGATTCGGGTCTTCCGCCGCCGCCGCCGCCGATTATTTTGGCCACTTCCTGCACCATGTGTGCAGCGTTCATACCCTTTTCGACCAAGTCTGGAGTTATCATGCAAACTACCATTGGGTTTCCATTTACTATAGAACCTATAGCAACTACACCCGTTCCTAACTTGTCTCGGAGCCAATCTCCTGTTGATCGTAATAGTTCTACTGTTGGATCCTCTGTAACCGATATTAAGACCTTGATTTCGTTGACTATTTGTACCTCATCTAGCAAGGCTGTGGCGGCCAAGGCCGACATTTGTCTTTCTAATTGTTGGATTTGATTATTAGCCGAAGATATTTGTTCTGAGATAGCTATTACTCTTTCTTCGATATCGGATGGAGCGGTTTGCAATATATCCGCGATTCTGGAATCTCGTTGCATGTTTTGCCATACGAGCCTCTCCGCCTCCCTGCCGCTGATAGCTTCTATTCTTCTCATCCCTGCGCCAATACTAGATTCACCCAAAATATATACCGCTCCGACTTCGCCAGTTTGGTTCACGTGGGTTCCTCCACATACTTCAAAACTGAAAGTTTCCCCGTTAGCAATTTCTACCAACCGTACTGTGTCTCCGTATTTATCCCCAAAAAAAGCTAAAGCACCCTTTTCAATTGCTCCGCTGTATGTGTCTTCACTTCTACTAATTTCTGCATTATGCCTTATTTTTTCGTTGACTAGGAATTGTACCTGCCACATCTCCTCTGGAGTAACAGCCTTTATGTGGCTGAAATCGAATCGGAGCCTGGATGCGGTAACAAGTGACCCTGCCTGTCTTACATGAGGTCCTAACACATGTCGCAGCGCGGCGTGTAGCATATGGGTAGCAGTATGGTTTCTGGCAGTGTCATCTCTTCTAATTGGATCGACGTGGCTCTGCACTGTGTCCCCGATTGAAATGGTTCCTTTTGACAAGATTCCGTAGTGCACAATAAGACCTGGGATTACCTCTTTTGTATCGTGCACGGCTATTTCACATTCGGAGTTCCCAATGGTGCCACCATCGCCTACCTGTCCGCCTCCCTCGGCATAAAAAGGAGTTTCCCGTAGGACCAACTGTAATTCTTCACCTTGCGAAACTTCGGTAACAGATAGGCCCATTGAAATTAATCCAACAACAACACTTTTCCCGTTCAGTGTTTCATATCCGGTGAAATTAGTATTACCAACGCCTAACTCTTCGTATAAACGGACTCGCGCGTGATCGCCATCGAATTGTGCGTGAGATCGGGCCCGGTTTTTCTGGGCCTCCATCTCTTTTTCGAAACCAGTCATATCCACCGTAATATTTCTTTCTGCTCCTATTTCCTGAGTCATTTCTACTGGGAATCCATAAGTATCCCATAGCTTGAAAACTAAATCCCCCTCCAAAGTGGAAGAATTTTCCATCGCTTCCTCTAGCATGGTGAATCCATTCTCGAAAGCCTGTTGGAATCGCTCCTCTTCCAATTTCAGGACGCTTAAAATGAATTCCTTATGATTGTAGAGTTCAGGGTATGTTGCCTTCATTTTCACTATCACAGATTCAGCAATGGGTGACATAAACGATTCCTCCAATCCAAGTTTTCGGGCAAGTCTGATGGCTCTCCGAATGACTCGTCTTAGTACATAACCCCTCCCTTCGTTACCCGGGACCACTCCATCAGCTGTCAAAAATGTGGAGCTTCTTGTATGTTCTGCAATTGCTCTGATGGCATAATCGGTCTCTAAATCTTCCCCATATTTGTGTCCGCTGATTGAACAAACTTGCGCTATAAGAGAAGCGAATATGTCTGTCTCGTACATTGTTTCTACATCTTGCATGACAATGGTGGCTCTTTCCAATCCCATCCCAGTGTCAATACTTGGGGCAGGTAATTTTTCTCTGGTCCCATCGGGGTGATGGTAGTACTGCATGAATACCAAGTTCCATAGCTCTACAAACCGAGTGCATTTCTCACCAGTTGACATTAGGTTTTCACAATTAGGAGCACAGTCATTTTTGAGGCATCCTCTGTCCGATCCAAAATCATAATGTAGTTCACTACATGGTCCGCATGGCCCTTCACTGCCATGTATCGGAGGGCCCCACCAATTGTCCTCGTCACCGAATCGATATATACGCTCCTTAGGAACCCCGATGTTTTCCCATATTTCCTGGGCTTCATCGTCGGTGTGGTGGATAGTAATGTAAAACTTTTCCTCTGGAAGATTTAATTTACCAGTTAGAAATTCCAAAGCATATTCAATGGCTTCATTTTTGAAATAGTCGCCGATACTAAAGTTACCTAACATCTCAAATAATGTGTTGTGGGTGGCGTCCCCAACTATATCTATATCCGGGGTTCTGAAACATTTCTGAGCAGAGGTCAATCTTTGCCTTGGCGGGGTCTGCTGTCCAGAAAAATATGGTTTGAATTGATTCATTCCGGCGATTGTCAGCAAGAGAGTAGGATCACCGACTGGTATTAAAGATGAACTTTGGACTCTGAGATGTCCTTTATCCTCAAAGTATTTTAAAAAGGCTTCCCTTATTTCATCACTAGTCATTTTATTGGTTATCTAACTACCCATTTGCATGATGTGAACTAATACTCTTTGGCAAAGTCTTCATGATCGGACCCAACCGGCAAAATTGTATCGCAAGATTCTTAATGCCGCTATTAACAATGTTAGGCTTTAATGTCCGACACACATCTAAATCCCAGATTCCCAGTGGAACTATCCGGGGTATTTGAACTTCTGGCGGCTACCCGATAGCGATTACAATATGATTGGTGACAGAGATACGAGCCTCCTTTTATGGTTTTTGATGTACCAAAATCTGGACCCTTAGGGTCATATTTGGTATCTATGTCGTTGGAGGAATTGCTGAACCAATCTTGCTGCCACTCCCATACATTCCCGACTACGTTATACAACCCATAGCCGTTTGGAGGATAATTTTTGGCTGGAGCAGTACCTGCAAATCCGTCATCTTCCAAGTTGGTGGTAGGAAATTCTCCTTGCCATATATTGCACATGTATTGACCTTCTGGATGGAGTTCGTTTCCCCAAGGGTATAACTGTTGTTCTTCTCCACCACGTGCTGCAAATTCCCATTCCGCTTCAGTTGGCAGACGTTTTCCGTAGTGAGATGCAAACTCAGTTGCATCATTCCATGAAATGTGGACTGCCGGGTGGTTCATTATAGTTTTTATGTTGGAACCAGGACCTTCTGGGTGTTTCCAAGATGCCCCGTCAACTCTTCTCCACCACGGGGTACCTGCTGGAGATTGACTGGCAGTCCGTGCATTTTTGGGTGCAATAAATTTATAAAATACAAACGACCAGCCAAATTTCTCCGCGTCGGTTTTGTATTTTGTTTCTTTTACGAAGTCAGCAAAATTCCTGTTTGTAACAGCTAAGATGTCAATTAGGAAAGAATCCAATCTCACTTCCTTTATTGGTCCCTCTCCATCACTTGGAAAGCCGAATTCGTAATCAGTGCCCATCTGAAATGTGCCACCTGTAATGGTGACCATGTTTTTTACCTTAATGTTTTCTGGTCGAGATTTTTTAGTTCCTTCTATTTTTGAGGTATAAATGGGCAACTTGGATACCCTGGATGCCGTGCAGCAGGGGCTCCTTTTAGAATGGATATTAGACATATTTGTCCTTCTTGATTTGGGTTAGAAATTTGTTGACACCATTTGTGAAAGAGTATACTATCCGCCATGCTATGGAAAATAAATTCTTCGAAGGAACACACTTTTATTACTATTTTAGTAGCTTTAGTCGGCTGCCGATAAAGGACTTGTGTAAACTCTAGGGATATATCCAAAGTCACACAGAAGCCCACAATCGGTAGCGATTGGGGCTTTTTTTGGTTTTGTGAATAAATCACAAAACCAAAAAAGTAGAAAAACATTTAATTCAAAAACTGAGGATAAAAATGAGTAGTCAAAAAAGCCATCTGGAAGGATTGGGGTTTTCTTCAAATCATTTGTTTAGCCCTCTAGAGCTAGTGGACAGGTTTCCTAGATCTGACGAGGCCGCATTAACCGTTCAAGAGGCTAGAAATACAATAAAGAATATCCTCCATGGAGATGACGATAGAGTGATGATAATAACGGGCCCCTGCTCTATTCATGATGAGGAAGCCGCTTTGGATTATGCTCGAAGACTGATTGAACTGAGAAATCGACTTAGTGAAAGAATATATGTTGTGATGAGAGCCTATTTTGAGAAACCGAGAACAACGGTGGGTTGGAAAGGGCTGATAAACGATCCTGGACTCGACGAGACATTTGATATTTCACAAGGATTACAGCGAGCTAGGAGATTGCTCCAAGAAATCAACGATATGGGAATGCCTGCAGCTTGTGAGTTTTTGGATCCTGTAGTCCCGCATTATTTTGAAGATCTAGTCTCTTGGGTTGCAATAGGTGCTAGAACGACCGAGAGTCAAACTCATAGACAGATGGCGAGTGCAATTGGTATTCCGGTTGGGTTTAAGAATGGCACGGATGGAAGTTTTGAGACCGCGGTGGATGGTATATTGGCAGCTCGTGGCCAGCATTCATATGTGGGGACTGGTCCTGATGGTCACGTATGTGTTCTAAGAACTGATGGTAATCCACATGGCCATCTGGTGTTGAGAGGGGGTAAATTAGGCCCAAACTATGACTCAGATTCAATAAAGTCGGCTAATAAAGCTCTATCCCATGGGGATTTGGATCAGCGGCTGGTCATCGATTGTAGTCACGGTAACTCTAACAAGGATCATGAAAGACAGCCTTCGGTGTTTGAAGATGTGATTTTACAGCGAGCAGGCGGAAACAATAGCATTGTGGGAGTGATGCTTGAGAGTAATATAAATCCTGGAAGTCAGAAACTTGGTAATGATCCAGGCACATTGGAATATGGTGTATCAATTACAGATGCCTGCGTTGGATGGGATAAAACTGAAGAAATAATCCTATGGGCTGATAATGCACTTGGTTCGTAGTGTTGAAGACATATTTAATATGGTTCACAGGATATAACTGCATTCTGACATTTGGAGCGTAATACAGATATTCGAGGGTTTTCGATACTTTGTCATAGTGGATTTTTTCTCGGCTTGCCCCATACGTACATCCCCAATTTACTTCCACCAACTAGGTGCAGGTGTGCATGCTCCTGGGATTGCATACCGTCCTCTCCAAAATTGGAAAGGATTCTATAACCCGATGGACACCTTTTCTGACCCATCTCATTAGCGAGAAATCCGATTTCAGACATCAGATTTTTTGATGACCATAAATTAGATTGGTTCATATGCAATTTGGGTACGAAAAGCAATTGAGTTGAAAACCATCTAAGGTTATTTTCAAACACGACAAAATCTTTTTCCTCGTGGTGGAAAGCAGCCGGTTCCTTTCCGGAAATTATTTTGCAGAACGTACAATCTTCAGCTAGTGTCATTTAAAAGTTTGATTCCTGTGTTTATCGGGTCTTACCCATTCTGTAATCCGGAGCTTGAATGTTCAGAATTTGGCCTATCTTGGCATCTTGGATTCTGGAGGCTTGCGCGCTTCTACCGGCTATGCTGGTGAAATCTGTCCTGGTTGTTATAATCGTTGGTAGCCTGTGATTGTGTCGGTAAACCAAAAGATGATATATCGTTTTTTGGGACCAGTCTGTGTCTTGTTCATTTCCCAAATCATCCAAAATCAATAATGAGGAATCCTTAACTCTATCGAAAATACGGGATGAATTAAGCGAGCTGTCTGGAGAGAACCCGGATCTCAATTCATCCATTAATTCTGGTACGAATGCAAAGAAAACATCCTCGCCAACTGATTTGCGATAATTCCCGATGGCAACTGCCAAATGGGTTTTACCCACGCCTGAATTATCGCTGTAGAAGGTGAGCCATCCATCTGGGGTCTGACTGTATTTCTTGGCACTTTCAAAGACTGGTTCTAAATTGGAATTTCCCCTCCTCCCTTTTGGGTTAAAGGTATCGAAGTTCATCTGTGAAAGTTCTTTAGGAATAGCTCCGAGAGAAGATATTTCGTCATAACTGCTAATTCTTAAATCCGTTGTGACTATATTACAAAGATTTGAATCGTATATTCTGCTTCTGATAAACGGGTCTAAAGAATTGATATCTTCAGAAGTGGTTAAAACAGTGGGGAGTCTTCCGTTTGATCGGTGATTGAGTATCTGATTCAATTTCTCCGCCGACCAGCTACTTACGCTGTGGTCAGTTATACCGTCCAGGATTAATATTGGTGCATTTTTAACCTGGTCGAACAAGTCATCGTAGTCAAAGTCCAAATTATTTGTATAACTAGCTCTGAGGTGATCCATTAAATCAGGGACATATATAAAGAAGGCGGGCTTTCCCGTTGAAATACACCTGTTAGCTATTGCCGCGGAAAGATGGGTTTTGCCGGACCCATGTGGGCCATTGATCAATATCCAGCCACTCGGACCTTCGGAGTAATTGGAACAGGTTATGAAAGCTTCACGAAAAATGTCGCCTCCGTCCTGCTGAGTTGACTCATTTTTCAGATCCAAGGTTTCAAAAGTGTAGCGTGAGAGAGACCCTAAGTTACTGTATGAAAGTAGCCTGGTCGTCATTTCTTCCTGTTTTACATTTTTTCGGCATACACAAGATCTTATCGATCCAAAGTCTTGGTGACCTGTTGGAAGTTTGGGAGTTAGCCACCCTTTATCGTTGCATATATCACAATTTATAGGCGGATCTAGATCTATATTTTGAGAGAGATCGTTGCTTCTGTTAGCTTTAAATGTATCTAGCTTTGCCAGAATGCTTCCTAGATTCTCCATTTTGTTTTCCCTCTATTTCCCAACGTTCTAGTATTCTCGAAATATATCTCCAATTTCTTGAATTGAGAGATACAGCCTCTGTTATCGCCTCCTCTATCCACTCCACAGGGTATCTTTGTTCCGCTTCTCCGATTTTTTCTGCCACAATTGGAGTTAATATACCAATATTCTGTTCGTAAAGAGAATATATATTTGGTCTATCTTCGCCCGTTTCCCAGGGTTCAAAATCAGATTGGTGTTCAAAATCCTTCATTTTCCCGATTGCTTGCCTTTCGAATTCCGTGTTCAAGAAATATGCGAATGCGCCTGTATCTTTTCTGTTGATTTTGATTAATATTTTCCGTTTTTCTGAAGATTCCAAAGACTGAAGGATATGTGTTCTCCGACTATCCAGATCCATCGAGCCTATGCCGACTGAAAGAACACGATCCGCCAGCAGTTCGTCTATGGACACATACCTTTCCAAACCCTTTTTATTGTGTATTAGACGGATAATCCGGAGAATTATTTTTAACTCAGTTATATCTTGTATTTCCTGCAATAATTCCCCGAATACAGGAGCAGGAACGGGTATGTACCTCACTCCTTTTATAAACCCTTGAAATGCCATTATGCACTTACTGAATCTTGCTGATAAATTTCTAGATTCTCAAATTTAACAAAACGTTCTTGAAAATAAAGCTTTATTCCCCCAGTTCGACCATTTCTATGTTTGGCTACTATTATGTCTGCAATATTAGCTGGATATTCTTGAGTTGGATATCGTTTTTCCCAGGCCTCAGGGTCGACGTATCTATCTTCACGATGTATGAAAGCAACTACATCAGCGTCTTGTTCTATGCTGCCACTTTCTCGTAAATCGGATAACATGGGCCGGTGATCTGGACGTTGTTCTATTGCTCGGCTTAGCTGTGAGCAGGCTAGCACCGGTACGTTAAGATCTCTAGCCATACCTTTCAACGATCTTGATATTTCCCCCATTTCCTGAACCCTGTTGTTATTTCTACCACCACTGCCATTTATCAGTTGCAAATAGTCCACAATTATTAGGTCTAGACCTTTCTCTGTTTGAAGGCGTCTAGCTTTGCTACGCATCTCAACGATCGTTTGAAATGGAGTGTCGTCGATGTATAGGGGAAGGTCAGAAAGATTGCCAATTGCATCGACGAGTCTTTGCTCTTCCAATTCATTGATTAATTGAAGCCGCAGTCTATGGCTATCTACAAGGGCTTCACTAGAAAGAAGGCGGAGGGCTATCTGTGCGGCACTCATTTCTAGACTGAAAATACCAACATTGTTACCATTAGCCGCCGCTGCAGCTGCCATGTTAATGGCCAGGGTACTTTTCCCTAGACTAGGCCTCGCGGCCACTATTAGTAGGTCAGATCGCTGCATTCCACCTCCCAAAAGCTGGTCAAATTGATTGTAACCACTTTGGACAGGCGCTAACGTATTTATGTCCGGTTGTAGACTTTCAGCCATATAATTGTCGAGAACCTCACGCAATGTGGTGAAATCCCTTGTTCCTCCTTCGGAACGGATGCCGAAAAGAAGCTCTTCTGCCCGATTTAACGATTCGGCGGTGTCAGGTGAACTTTCATACCCTATGGTTGCAATAGAGCCGGCAGCTTGCACAAGTTGCCGCATAATGGATGTTCTTTGGACTATTTGAGCGAAATGCAGTATGTGAGCCGGGCTTGGCACCCCATTGACCATATCTGATAGATGAACCGATCCTCCTACAGACTCCAATTTTTCTTGGAGGGACAATTCGTGAGCTACGGTTACCTGGTTTATGACCTCATTTCTGCCAGCTAAATTCAAACAAGCCTCAAAGCAGTATCGGTTTTTTTCCAGGTAAAAATCAGTGGGTTTCAATATGGAAGACACTTTTGACAATGAATCTCCGTCTAGTAACAAAGATCCTATGACTGAGTGTTCAGCTTCGATATCGTGTGGCAGAGTTCTATCGGTGTACAACCCAATCTCCCGGGGTCCAATTTGGCGTATGGGTTGTCGATTATCACATGATCAGTTCCACGCAATCAAGTCAAAATGCTATCGACAATTCAGTTTCCGGTTACTCTTGGGAGTCTTCCTCTGGTTCGGCTTCTGTCGTATTACTTTCTTCGAGCGTAATAGAAGATACTTGAACCTCTTCTGGTGTATCCGAGTTCGAGGTTTCTATAGGGTTCCCATCCAATTCACCTTCCGGTGACAACTTGTCCTCATTCGACTCTTCGTTTTCTTGAGCAACCATCTCAAAAGGGTCGGTGCCGGTGGCGTAAACAGTAACTTTTATTAGAGCATTCACATCTGAGTAAAGTCTTAGAGGGACTTCGTATGTCCCTACCTCTCTGATGGGATCATCAAGTTGTACCAATCTCCTTTCAATTTCTATGCCAGTCTCTTCCGCCAATGCATCAGCTACCATGGTGCCAGTCACGGACCCGTAAAGCCGATTATTGGATCCAGCTCGCATTTCAATACCTATTTCCGTCCCGTCTAGGGTTTCAGCCAAATTTTTCATTTCATCCAGCCGATATGTCCTGGAAATGGCAGCACCCTTGGTTAGTTTGTGAATTCTTTGTAGGTTGTTGTGGGTGGCCGGCGCGGCAAGATTTTTAGGGATAAGGTAATTTCTTGCAAATCCATTTTTTACTTCCTTAATCTCTCCCCCTAATGCAACCCCTTCAACATCTTCTATAAAGACAACTCTCATTGTTAATAGTCCTGTAACCCGCAAGTCTGATCGTATTTATGACAGGTTCGTGTTTGTTTTTTTGTGTTCGGCAAGAGCGGGAATTATAACATATTGGCTTAAGTTCTTATTGAATTACTGGGGGTCTTTAGGTTCGTCGATTATGCGATATTCTCCTTCAACAATATCGGGTTCTTTCTGTCGATTTTCTTTTGTTTTGGAATTTTTCATTGTATCGGATAGTTTTCTGAGTGGGCCAAAAATCATAAAAATTATTATTGAGCCCACAAGAATGACAATGTCATCTAAAAACCCTAGGATCGGCAGCATGTCGGGGACGATGTCAAATGGTAAGATGACATAAGCAAGGCCTAGGGCAGGTAAGAGCTTGTATTTGATAGGGATTCTTCTATCAAGCATTAATTTCAAGAAAATTATTGGTAACCGGCCCATGTTTTTCGCTTTTGTTGTGATTATTTTATGTCTATCTTAGATTTTATTATATTTCTGGATATAAGGCTTGTTGAGATTACCATTGGGGTGAAAAATTGATCGTCATTTTGGAAGGAAAAGATGAATTCAGGCTTTCAGAGCGTGTATCTGAGTTTCGCCTAACAGTAACCCCGCCGGAGATGTCGGATATCAATACCATCATGTTAGATGGAAATGTGGTAACCGTAGAGGAACTGTTGACATCATTAACGACAGTCCCGTTTATGGCTGATAGGCGGTTAGTCATTGTGGAGGGTTTACTTAATAGGTTGAGTGGTGTGGATAAAAGATCTGCCGGTTTGAAAAAAGATTTAGCTGAGTGGCTTAACTTTCCAGATCTATTAACGAATTTGCCTCCAACAGCCAATTTATTGCTAATTGAGAGAGAATCATTACCTTCTAATAAATTCGTGTCCACTATTTCTAAACTTGGACAGGTTGAAAAATTTTCACCGCTTAGACATCGGGAACTATTAGGATGGATAAACACCCGCTGTTCAAAATTGGGTCTCAACATCGAACGCGCTGCGGTAACTCTTATAGCCGATTCCGTAGGAAGTGAATTGCGTTTAATCGATTCTGAACTAAACAAAATCAAAACCTACTCGCGTGGACGTTTAATAACTAAAGAAGATATAACCCTCATGGTGCCTTATGTGCGACAGCAAAATGTGTTTAGAGTTGTAGATTCTGTATTAGAAGGTCGGACTAGAGATGCTCTAAATGCTTCATTAATGCTTATAGGTTTGGGAGAATCACCTTCTGGAATTGTGAGGATGATAGAAAGACAACTTCGCTTTCTAATACTGGCTAAAAATTTATTGAGTCGGAAAATTCCACCAGGCGATATTGGCAAGCATATTAATTTGTTTGGCTATCCCTTGCAGAAGACTTTGGAGATGGAAAAAAAAATTTCCCAGGCCAGGATTATAAGTATGCACGATAAGCTTTTGAAATCTAATACTCGTGTAAGGGAAGGAAAATTAACTGAACAAGAATCCTTTCACCTACTGATATCAGAACTTCGTTAACTGCCTGTTATACAGGGTGAATATCCAATTTTCTAGCATCGTATCTGCCGGATTTTATCGAAACTATGAGGTCATCTAATCCAGTAATTTTGTCATAAAATTCTGTGGCATAAGTGCCTATATCAGATAGTTTGTGTGCATCGCTTGCCCCGGTCCCAGGCATTTTAAGTTCCTTGGCCAAATTGCCAGAAAATTCATTTTCTTTTTCCGTTCCCCTGCCGTTTCTTATTTCTATGCCGTCCACCATGCCAAACACCTCATTTCTCAACCCCCGGCGTATCATTTCGGAATAGGAAGTTTTATCCTGAGGGGCAGTTTCGCGGTACACCCTTCGATATGGGTGGGCAACCACTATAGCGCCGCCTGCCTCATCTACAAGGTCTTTTACAAAGGTTGATTTGTGCATTCCGAAAATATATTCAGTCAAACCATACACTAATAAATGGCCCTCTTCGGTGGTTACTTCGCATCCTGGGATTACTAGAAAATCATTATCTTTGCCGAGTTTTTCCACTTCTGAAGGATTCCAAAATCCGTCATGATCAGTCAAACAAACTCCATCCAAGCCAATCAATTTTGCTCGAGTGATGAGTTCTTCTGGGGTCAGGGTGCTGTCGTCAGAGGTCGGGTATGTATGGGTATGAATATCTATCAGCATGTGTATTGATTGTATTATATGTTACTGATGGTCATGCTATGTATTTCCAAAGGTAGCTTAGAATCGATGATAAATAAGGGGTTGCAGTAGCTATCTTACACAACCTTGAGTTGAATCGTGTCAATCTTATTGATATTATATAAGTTGGACGATGAAAATTTATTTGTAGTGG
>CETO01081262.1_pt1 | contig 18845 bp, 22 predicted proteins | sample 531351 | NCBI WGS metagenome assembly CETO01 (sample SAMEA2622678, study PRJEB7988) | marine metagenome | isolation source: saline water (ENVO:00002010), including | reverse complement strand
CTCATTCTCTCAAGAGTTGAGGCCTCCACGAAACCCGGTGTGATTCAGATGTGCCTTGGAGTATGACACAGCAAAGCAAGATGCTTCGCAAACCCAAAATTCCCCAAAAAATCTGTGAGGCCTTGAAAGTTATTGGCTTCCGTCGCAATCCCCCGTGCCGGGTAGGTGCCACCATTTATCGAAACTCTCCCGCAAACCTGATTGCCCTTAGCACACATTCTGCCCGTTCTCCCCAGCACACAATGTGACCAGTGCGGATGCTCAGTACCGAGCCTGACAGGACAGCATGAAATACTTGATTTAGAGCCTCACGCCACTTCAGGCCGGAACGAAAGCAGGCTGTCGGCTCACGATAGAAGGACCACCAACGCGGCTAGCCAACCTCACCAACAGACGATAGACTCGGCCTCGAATAATGTTTGCTGGGAGCCTTATTCATGCCTGAGGCCTTGACCTCAAACGGCATAACACACACCTCTCCGAGATTTGAAAAACATCTCTTCCCCCACCAGCATAAAAATCGCTTCGCTTCCGAGATTACTTTCCGACTTGATGCAACTTATTCGGAAACGTATCCACTTTGTGCAGACACCTCTGCAACTGAAAGTCGTCTCCGACTGCTTCTGAACAGACTTCCCTTCCAATGGTCCCCCGACCAGGCGTGCGCGTGGGCGAGTCTTAAGCAGTTCCTGAGAGTAGCGGAGCTTACCCCCAAAAGCCGGAGGCAAAAGCTGTGACAAAGAAAGCCAATAAAACCCTGCAAGAAGTCTTTGACGAGTACATCGCTTTACGTCGTCCGAAGCTGTCGACAGCAGCAGACTATCAAGCGGTGCTCAATCGCTACGCCAAGGACTGGCTGCCGAAGCCATGGTCAGCACTGACTTCGGACGTCTTTGAAAAGCGCTTCGCTGAAGTCAGTTTGAAGTCACCCGCACAAGCGAACTATTTCGTACGCGTGATGGGCGCTATTTGGAAGTTCGCCACAATCAAATACGAAGTGAACAAGAGGAATCCGACAGATCGAATAAAGGCTCTCGGAGCACTGAACAAAATCAAGCCGAGGGACAACATAATCCACGACATAATCCAGCCAAAGTGGTGGTCCGCTGTCCAAAAACTGGACAACCAACACCTGACTGCAGCGCTGATATTTCTGGCCCTCACAGGCTGCCGCAAAAGCGAGGCCCTAAAGCTGCACTGCTCGGATATAGACTGGCAGGCACGTGTCGTCACTTTTAGTGAGACCAAGAATGGAACGATTCACAGACTTCCTCTCCCAGACCGACTGCATTCATTTCTCTATCAGCACTGCAAAGGCAGAAGCGGGCCAGTCTTCGCGGTATCTGACCGGAGCATTAACTACGTAGCAGCAGACATATCAAGACGGATAGGCTTTAAGTGGACACTGCATGATTTGAGGCGGACTTTCGTCACCGTAGCTCAGCGCACACTCAACGACCTAGCAACTGTCAAACGCCTAGTAAACCACTCCACCGGCGGGGACGTGACAACGAAGCACTATCTGAAACTGACCGTTGATGACCTGCGAAAGCCGATGCAGCGAGTTGAAGATGCATTTGGGAACTTGGCTAAAGAGCGCCCTCTTGACTTACCCCCGACCGACTAAACGCGAAATACAAGCAGCGACCTGCGCGCCTAAATAGAAACCTGAGAACGTCACTGCCCCTCAAGCGAAGGGCAGGACGTCACCTCGATTTAGCTGGTGTGGCAGAGAGGACTGCAGAATGCGCAGCCATTTGATTGCGTGTAGTACCGTTTGGCTGCTTGCACTGCGGAGAAGCACCCGGAATGGTAACCAAGGGCGATTGGATATGTGGGCATCCAGCGGCAACCACGCTTATGAACCTCATGGTCGCCGTTGGCTTGTGCGTTGGTATTAACGTAATACTCTTCCATTGCTGGTTACCTCATCGTCTTTCGGTTTGAGTGGTACGCGGATGTTTCCGCGCATACTTCTCGGTCACGAATCTCCCGGAGACAGAACTCCGATGAAGGACTCGCTTGCTGCTACGTCTTCTAGTCATAAACACCTCTAAGTGATGTCAAAGCTAAGCGCAGCGCATCGACCGACAGACAAACCGCAAGCAGAGACGAACGGCCTTGTACATCAACCATCCCCCAGCTATATTCCGTCAACCAACGCGCCTCGACAGCGTTTTGGTGGGTCTACTGGCAACGTTTTCGAAGGCGAGAGCCAGATAGACAAACACAGCTCCGTTCTCTCTTTTCGAGGGTCTGGAGCTTTTTTATGGGCGTTGCTCTGCCCACAACTGCACGTATAACGAAAACAAACCCACACGGTCAACGTTTTTTTGGCACAGACCAAACAATATGTAGGAAATCGCCAAAAAATATACACACCATCTTGTGTGTGTGTACAAAAATCGATCAAAATAACCGGCCTGATTTTTTCAGAAAAATCTGTGCGGCCTTAATAGATAATGGCTTCCAACCTGTTCCCCCCGTACCGGGTAGGAGTCACGTTTTTTCGCCAACCTCTCCCGCAAACTTGAGCGCACCAATCGAGCACACCGCCCACTCTCCCCAGCCACGGCCCTCCTCTCCTAAGCCGTTTCGTTTGGGTATACCTGAGCGACCACACGAACACAGCCTTCATTCGTAGTCGTATAGAAACCATTGACAACCTATGCGAACACACCGATACTGACCACACCTTAACGAACACAAGGAGCAGTCAGCATGTACGTCCGGGCATACCTCCGAGCATCCACTCAAGAGCAGGACGCGACACGCGCCAAGGAAGCACTGACAGCCTTTGCAGAGCAGCATGGGCAGAAGATTGCCGCCTACTACGTCGAGAACCAGAGCGGAGCGTCTCTGCAGCGTCCTGAGCTTTTCCGTCTGCTGGACGATGCACACCCCGGCGATGTTCTGTTGATTGAGCAGGTCGACCGCCTATCACGCCTGACGGAGGATGACTGGCAGCAACTGCGGCAGACCATCAGAGCCAAGGGCGTCTTGGTTGTCGCTCTCGATCTACCCACCTCTCACCAGTCCATGCAGCAGACCAACGCTGACGAGTTCACCGGGAGGATGCTGGCGGCAATCAACAACATGCTGCTGGACATGCTCGCAGCCATCGCCCGGAAGGACTACGAGGACAGACGCAGGAGGCAGGCTCAGGGCATCGAAAAGGCCAAGGCGAAGGGAGCGTTCAAGGGTAAGCAGATCGACAAACAACTACACCAGCGCATCCTGACCTGTCTGGCAAAAGGCATGAGCATCAGGGAGGCTGCAGCAGCGACAGGCGCAAGCACAGCCACAGTGCAGAGAGCCAAGAGCAGGGCTGCAGAGTCAGAGGCAGGCTAACACCAACATCATCACCCGCGAATACAACAACAACGTCTTCCACTTCCGCGAGGACGGCTACTTCAACATGACCAAGGCCGCCAAGGCGTTCGGGAAGGAACTCAAGAAGTTCTGGGAGAACGACTCTACCGTTGAGTACGTCGCCGCCCTTGAAGCCCTTATCGGCCAAAAACAGCCGATTAAAGAGGTGAAGCGCGGCTCCGGCCTGCACCCCCAAGTCGGAACCTGGGGCCACCCCAAGCTGGCCGTCTTCTTCGCCCGCTGGCTGGACGTGAAGTTCGCCGTCTTCTGCGACATGGTCATCGACGACATTCTGAACAAGAAGGCTGAGCTGACCTGAGTGAGGAGAGCCCACTTAGTCCATCCCCTGACAAACCGATGCTGCAGGCCTCCGAGACTGGTACCCACAAGCTGGTGATGCGCTCCGCCCCCAAGCCCGGACGTTTCAGAAATGGATAACGAAGGTCATCCTGCCAGAGTCCGGAAAGATGGTGCCTACGTCATGAGCGGAGAGAAGACCTACTCCAGCATTTCTTTAAAACTTGCCGCTGATTGCCATTTGGTCGCAGACCGCCACGCGATACCGCCCCATTGTATCAAGCGGAAATCGGTCGCGTAGATTCACACTAGCAAATTCAAACGCCTTGGTGACACGGGCTGCGCTATTCCTATCATCGCCGTATAAGTCTAGGAGGGCACTATATCTTCTCACCCTTTCATTTTCGGAAACCGTTGAGTTGTTCGTATCCAAGCTGCCGGTATAGCAAGCCAGCACTAGAGCGCCAAGAAGATCAGACTTTCTCGCCACATAGCCGCCGAACTCTACTTTTTTGTCCATCGGAGAGGCCAATGCGATGGCTTGGGCTTCACTTTCAGGCTGCCTGCACTCCACCGCCTCTCTATCGGATATATCGTCACCGAATAACAACCGGGCGATACCATTCTTCTTATCCACCTCGTAATAGCACTTATTTTTATTACCGTACTCATGGTCAAAAACAGGAGCTTCATGCCACGCAAGCATCCCTTGGTCATTGAGACTAGTAGCTTCACTCACGGCATTTGTATGCCAGCACACTCCTGAGCCGTAAGGCCCGCTTGCCTCAGTCACTAGACGGCCTTGTTCGTCCTTCGTCCATATGCAATCTATACCTAGACTAGTAATGTGCGTCATCGCATATGGTTTGTCTAAAAATCTAATTTGATCTTTAGCGCTCTCAGAAAGCGCAAACGCTTGCGCAGAAGCAAGAAACACAAAAACAAGAAAAACGGTTTTCATTAGACCAATCCATTTAGTCTGAGAATTCACCAAACTGCGGAATTCGTATGGGAAACGTCCCCAAGAGTAAGAGTCTTGCCATGACTTTCCTTACCTTTGCTGAACTACTGCTTGAATCTCCTGAGAAATCGTAGGTATTGAGCTTGAGACACAGCCATTAAACATACTCTACCCACACCGATTTTTACCACCACCACCGTAAACACCACCAACAACACCCTCACCATGTCCAGCCGCGAGATTGCCGACCTGACCGGGAAGCGTCACGCCGATGTACTGCGCGACATCCGCAAGATGCTGGGTGACCTCGAAATCAACGAACGCAGTTTTGCGTCGGTCTACTCCGACTCGAAAGGTGAGGAGCGAGCCTGCTTCAACCTCCCCAAAGACCTCACCATCACGCTGGTCGCCGGGTACAACGTGAAGATGCGCCACCGCATCACCGTTAGCTGGCTGGAGCTGGAAGAGCAGAACGCTCCCCATCAACACCTCAAGGACCGATGCGCTCGACTTTGAGCAGATGCCCTAAATTCTGAGGGCATCTACTGTTACTTGGTCTATACCAGCGCAGGGTTCCGTAAGCAGCGCCTGCAGCGGCTGACCTTTCAGCTCCAGCCACATCGAAGATAAAAGCGAGAGCCGCGAGATTGCCGAGCTGCTGGATGTTCGTCACGACAACGTGAAGCGCACTATCGAACGTCTCGCTGACAAAGACGTCATCACGCTTCCTCCGTTGGAGGAAACGTCGTTCAAGGACGCCGCTGGTCGAACACAGTGGACTACCGAGTACCGCATCGGCAAACGCGACAGCTACGTCATCGTTGCCCAGCTCAGCCCCGAGTTCACCGCTCGACTGGTCGACCGCTGGCAGGAACTGGAAGAGCAGGTCGCACAGAAGCCTGCGCTGCCGTGGTGGACCCGAAGGAAGGCTCAGGCATTCTGACATGGTATAACACCTATCACGTTCTCAAGGATACGCATGCAAGGAGCACTCAAATGGCACTCAGATTCCAGCGCCGAATAAAGATTGCACCCGGCCTCAGACTCAACATCAGCGGCAGCGGTATCAGCACCACAGTCGGTGGTCGTGGACTATCTGTGACCACCGGCCGGAGAGGCACATACGCAAACTTCGGACTACCCGGAACAGGTATCAGCACTCGCCAAAAGGTAAGCGGCAGGAAGACTGCAAAGCGCAGGGCAACCAAACCAACGCCATCCACAGTCCGCTTTGTCGCTGATGATGAAGGCAACTGTTTCCTACTGAATGCCGAAGGCCAGCAGCTAAGCACTTCAGAAGCGGCAGCAGTCAGAAAAGCGCATGGCGAGCGCCTGAGAGAGTCGCTGCAAAAAGCCTGTGACGACAAGAACACCCTCCTCCATGCAATTACTTCAGCGCACCTTGAGACGCCCTCACCCTCGACGACACCAAGCTACGCGATTGAAGCCTTCCCCATAGCGCAGCCACGCCAGAGCATGTTCCAGAAATTCCTGTCCGCTCTGCTAAAGAGTCACAAGGCCAAGCATGAGCAACTTGTGCAGGACTGGCGCTCGGAAAAAGCAGAGTGGGATAAGACCGAACAGGAGCGATTCGAGGAAGAAACCCAGCTTGTCTTCACGTCCATACCTGCAATCGACTCCACACTGTCACGCTACTTGTCCGCCATAGAATGGCCGTCACCACCAGCTGTGAGCTACGATGTAGGCGACAACATCCACACGATAGCCTTAGACGTCCAACTACCAGAAGAACAGGAGATGCCTGAGACTGAATGGACTGTTCCTGCTCGACAGTACCGCTTATCCGCAAAGAAGCTGACAGCGACCAAGCAACGCCAGCTGTATCGAGACTACATCCACGGCATTGTCTTCCGACTGGCTGGCGAAGTGTTCGCAAGACTGCCAACCATCGACAAAGCTGCTCTCTCCGCATACCGGGAGATACCCAGTCCTGCGACTGGAAGCACGACAGAACAATATGTCTTGTCAGTCATCATCACTCGGTCAGCCTGGGAGCAGATCAACTTTGCAGCTGTTGAGCACATCAAGCCTGCAGAGGCTCTCGACCGCTTCCTACTCCGGCGCAAGATGACTTCCACCGGGATATTCAAAGAGGTTGTTCCATTCACGTCCGAAGAGCTGGAAGACGCCTAGATTACCCATACTTTCTCAAGGGGTTCTTTGCGGACACAGCATCATTGTGCTATCACAAAGACTCCAACAGGAATGATGCGACAGGAGTCATCATGAAAGCATTAGCCGCAGCCGCAACACTCGCCCTGTTGTTTGCAGCACCAACAACAGCCGCCCCTATCAGCAGCTCTCAGACGCTCCAAGAGTCAGGCCCAGTGATGCACGGAGGGGGATGCCGCAAAAGCTCACCACCAGGCCAGTGTTGCCACATGGAAACCCGCACAGGCACCGTTCACTGCCACTGAGCACTGAGCACTGAGCGTCGGTAGGTTTGCCCCCAGTCCTAGCGGAATACCCCGCAATGACTGAAAGGAAAATCTACCGATGCAACACCGCCACAACATCCCCCCTACCCTCGTCCGCTTCCGCATCCACATGCGCCGCGACCATGCGGCACAGCTAGTTGCTCTGGCCAATGCCTTGGCTGCTCTCAAAGGCCGCGATACGCGCCTAGGAGAGGCTCTTGAGCTGGCTTTGAAGGCAGCCCTTGCCATGGACAGAGAACAGCTCCTGAAGCTCTCTGAGGCCGATACAGACACATCGCACTGGCTGCAGCTTGGCCCAGTCCACCGCCATGGCGGGAAGGCTCTCACACCCCGTCAGCTGAGCAACTGAAGGGGGACGCATGGAATATCTATCACCGGCAGTGCAAGAGCTGAACCAGCGCATGGAGGCTCGTGTGCGCGAGCTGGAGGAGAGAAAAGCACGCCTCGAGAATGCCGCTGCCGCACCAGCTAAGAAGGGCAGAGGGCGAAAGCCGGCAACCCTGAACAATCCCTTTTTCGGCCTCCATCGGCTGCTTAAGGAGCACAAGGACACGCACGAAGCCTACGGCTATCCCCTCTGGCTGGACGACGTTTTGCAAGGAGTTGCGCGTTTGGACTGGTATCGCAATCAGGCCCGAAGCATTCCCCTGTCCGTTCGCAAGATGCTGCAGATACTTGGACACCTCCAACACATCACAACTGCAGACGTTGCTGCAATGCTTCTCATCGAAAACAGGCAAGCACAGCGATATGTACAGGCTCTACGAATTGCGCTACCCACGCTCATCCAAAGCATGCCCAGAGGGACGTTGGAGCATATTGCCGAGCTAACGCAGCAAGAAGACGACTTCGACCTGTGGTGGGAGGAAGCTGCTAACACAGCAGCCGAAGCAGAGGAAGTGAATGCCAGAGCAGCAGCGGCATAGACCCCTGAATTAACGTCGCAATATACAAGACCACAAAGACCAACGCTCAAGACCACCAAGCCCCACCCCTGAGTGTTTGTCGTTGTAGTTGTCTCTTCACCTACCCCCTCACCAAGCCTTCAACGCCTCGACACCTGACAGCCTCATTCCAAGCGCCAGCAAAGCGCACGTCAGGTCACGAGGCCATTCACTTATCAATCTACCTGACAGGAAATCACCAACAATGACTGCAATCATGGTCTTCACCGATGGAGCTTGCTCCAACAATGGCAACACCTCTGCCCAAGGTGGCTGGGGAGCTGTCCTAATCAATGCTCAGGGCCAGCGTCTTGAGTTAGCCGGGCCGCTGTCTGGAGACAACCAGACCAGCAACAGAGCGGAACTCACGGCAGCAATCGAAGGACTGTCTGCGTTGAAGCGTCCCTCCTCCGTCATCCTCACCACCGACAGCCGCTATGTGGAGCAAGGCTGCAGGCAATGGCTCCCCAAGTGGCAAAACAACGGATGGAAGAGCAGCAACGGAAAGCCGGTGAAGAACCAAGACCTATGGCAGCAGATGGCAGAACTGCTAAAGCTGCACACCGTCGAGCTGCGCTGGGTCAGAGGCCACACCGGCCACCCAGAGAACGAAAGAGCGGACACGCTTGCAACGATGGGCGCAGCAGGCAAGCGCATCAGGCGTCGGAGCAAGCCGAAGGCGGCTTAGGCAGCAAGCCAAGGGGACACCAAGGCAATGGACAGGGGACGTCCAGACCAACGGGGGACGCAGGCATCTGCTCCCCTGTCGTTTTCTTCAGTCCTCCAGCAAGCCAGCCAGACGAGCCAGACTCGGGAGCCTCTGCACTTCCTCGTACATCCTCCGCATCGGGTAATGCCCATAGGTTGCACCGACGTTTGCAGGAGCATGCCCGGTCAGCCAGTCGGCCAACCGCTCATCAATCCCAACGTCTCTGCACAGGGTCTTGAACGAATGCCGGAAGCCATGCGAGGGAGAGGCAGCAGTCTCCAACCCCACCACATCATCAAGGTATCCGCTCCAAGTCTTGCCTATGGCATGGCCGTAACCGTCTACCGGATGCAGGGTCAGCTTCGGGAACAGACGCCCATCAGCAGGCAGGCTGTTGCGGTAGTCGATGAATCCCAGCGCCAGCAGGTCAGGATGCAACGGCACCTTGCGGAAGCTGCTATAGGTCTTCAGCGTCTTGCCTGCCCCCGGGCGAATGTCCAGATACCAGCAGTCGGCCTCTTCGTCGTAACAGACATCAGACACCAGCAACTGCGCCATCTCTTCCCGTCGGGCACCGGTGTATGCCATCAGCAACGGCAACCAGTACAGAGCCTGCCCATAGTCAGCACGAGGGGGCGACCACTGCCCACGGAAGAGCGGGCTGCTGAAGATGCGCTGCAGCTCCTTGCGGCTGTATCCCTTCTCGTCCTGTGAGCGGGTCTCGGACTTCTTCACAGACTTAGCCAGGGTACGCAGCAAGCCAGAGGCAGACACTGGCTCTTCCTGAATCAGGCCCAGACGCTCACGGGCAAAATGCAGAACCGTTGAGAGCACCTTGAGCTGCTTGCGCACGGTTGCAATCCCCGGCAGCGGTAACCCTTCAGCCTCACCTCTTGCGATTGCCTGAGCCACAGACAGCGAGCGGATGCCCTTGCCACTGGTGGGAATCTTGGCGAGAGAGGCCCGGAACTCTTGGCAGGTCGCCCGGGTGATGCTGGTCACTGGCATGTCACCGTGCAGCTCAATGAAGCGACCTATCACAGTCTCAAACTCAGCGATGGTCTTGGCCGTGCTGCGGTCGTCGCCATCGTCCAGACGCTTGGCCTCAGCCCACGCCTTGAGAACCTCAGAGATGGGACGGTTGGCTGCAGCGTCCTGCTCCTGCTTTCGGGCCTGCTCAACTGAGAGAGGCTCACGGGGAGCGACAGGAGGTGCAGCAATGTATCTGCCCTGTGCGTGAGCCTGAGCATAGGCCCAGTCCGACAGCAGCAACAGCTTATCCCTGAAGGCTTCCAGCAGTTGAGAACGTAGCGGCGTACCTGCAGGAGGCATGGGCAGGCTATGCGCTGACAGGGCTGCTTCAACGAAGGGGAGGACAACGTCAGCAATGGCTGCTTCTGTCAGGTCACTGAAGACGCTGCGCATGCTGTCCCAGTAGGAAGCCACTCCCTCACCATCCTCTGCATCAGAGCCGGACTCACCACGGCACTCCAGCAGGTAATCAGTGAAGGCACCACTGCGGCGCATCTTGGCGTGTTCTTCGGTAAACCACCGGGAGGCGAGCTGCTCCACGTCTGCAGCATTGAGGAGGCTGTTGCCTGCAAGCTGAGCACGGGCCAAGGCGAACCGCTCAACGGACTCTTGGTATGCAGCAGGGAAACGCCGCGCAGCCTCTTCAGGGTCACGGGTCGATAGGGAGCGTTTGTATTCGGTACGCCCAATGATGGGCCGAAGCTCTGCGGGAACCTTCCGGCGTAGCCAGTAAACGCCACGCCTATCCTTGTGCGGTCTACTCATTGCCAAAACCATCTGGTGTACCCTCCCGGTGTACGCAAATCGGAAGGGGTTAAGGCAGCCCAGATACAAAAAACCCCCGAAACCGTTAGGAATCAGGGGCTTAAATGTATGGTGCCCGGGGACGGAATCGAACCGCCGACACGGGGATTTTCAATCCCCTGCTCTACCAACTGAGCTACCCGGGCAACGTGGGCGCCATTAAATAGATTGCGCCTCGACCTGTCAAGCACCCTGGAAAATATTTTCCATTTTTTCAGCTGCTTACCGGCAAATTACTCGCTGGGAGGAACGTAACCCTCGGCCTGCGCGTACTCTTCACCGGCCAGGAACTTGTCCATTTCCTGCTGGATGAAGCGGCGATCCTCGGGATCCATCATGTTCAGACGGCGCTCGTTGATCAGCATGGTCTGGTGCTTTTGCCACTCATCCCAAGCCTTGCGCGACACTTCGTTAAAAACCGCCTGCCCCTTCGGGCCCGGATAGGGTGGTCGGTCCAGCCCCGGCAGCTCCTTCTTGTACTTGCGGCACATCACCATGCGTGTCATCGACAAACTCCTCTCAGGCCAGTGACGGAACTCGCGCTTCGATCTGGCGCAGCAACTTCTTCACGGGAGCCGCCAGACCCAGCGATTCAGGGTGCCGCAGGTTATACCAGACCTGCCCGGATTCGGCCACGGCAGGGCGCACCGAGACTCGCAGCAGCAGGGGCTGAATGTCCAGATGAAAGTGGCTGAAGGTATGCCGCAGGGGCGCCAGCGCCTCGCGCTCATGCGCAGCCATCTGCAAGCGGCCGAGCAGGTCGACCAGCTCGTCTTCGGCATCCAGTTGCGGCGGACACCAGAGCCCGCCCCAGAGGCCGCTGGACGGCCGGCGCTGCAACCAGACGGCGCCCTCCTCATTTATCAGCAGCGGCATCACGCAGCTGCGCACCGGCAATACCTTGCGCGGCCTCGATGCCGGAAAGCGCTTCGGTTCGCCCAGCGCGCGGGCCTTGCAGCCCTCTCGCAGCGGGCAGAGCAGACAGGATGGATTGCTGCGGGTACACAGGGTCGCGCCGAGGTCCATCATCGCCTGGGTGTAGTGGGCCACCCTGTTTTGGGGCGTGAGCGACTCGGCCATGCGCCACAAACGGTCATGTACCGCCTTCTCGCCGGGCCAGCCGTCGACCGCCTCGAAGCGGGTCAGCACCCGCTTGACGTTGCCATCCAGGATCGGTGCACGAATGCCCATGCTGAGCGATGCCACCGCGCCCGCAGTGGAACGACCAATGCCCGGCAGCGCGCACAGCCCCTCGACACTGCGCGGAAACTCGCCGCCGAGCTGACTGACAACCAGCCTGGCAGCCTTGTGCAGATTGCGCGCTCGGCTGTAATAACCCAGCCCGGTCCACAGGTGCAGCACCTGATCCTCGTCAGCCGCCGCCAGCGCCTCAACGCTCGGCAGTTCCTGCATGAAACGCAGATAGTAGGGAATGACCGTGGCCACCTGCGTCTGCTGCAGCATGATCTCAGACACCCAGACCCGATAGGGGGTCATATCCTGCTGCCAGGGCAGGTCGTGCCGCCCATGCTCGTCATACCAGTCCAGCACGCGCTGGGCAAAAACCTCAGGTATCACCGTGAAAACAGCCCTTTGATGGCGTCACGCAGTTCCGGTGCCTTGTCGCCGAGAGAATCGTCAATGCGCTCTTCCAGTTTGCGCTGCACTTCGTTACCCACCAGTTTGCCGGCGATCTTGCCCACACCCTCGGTATCCACACCACAGCTGCTGCCGGCGTTATGCAGATAGCCATTGCAACGAATCGGCCACTCGATATCGGCATAGCGCTCATTAACCTGGCAGGCCTCGTCCGGCATCTCGCTGCGATCCCCTTCCAGCAACAGCCCCAGGCGATAGTCCAAACGCTGGTCGGGCAGATTGATCTCGCCCTTGCCCTTGCCATACAGGCCGGGCAAATCCGCGACCAGATCCCGGTTGCTGACCACACCGTTGCGCATGGTAAAGCTGCCGCTGAGCTGTTCGAAGGGGGTGTCTTCACTGCCGTGCTCGGCGCTCAAGGACTTACGATTGGCCAGTGCAATAGCGCGACAAACCTGCTGCTCCAGATTCACGCCGAGCAGCGCGCCATCATCTACCTTGAAGTTGGCCGAGCCGTTCAGGCTGTTCATCCAGCGACGCAGGCTGTTGCCGCCAGCGGTGACATCCAGATTCAGATCCATCAGGCCGCGAACCTGCTGCGGCACATCATAAGCCTGCTGCGCGGCCGCCGAATCAATCCCCTTGAGCTGCGCTTTCAGCGCATTGCTGACCGGCGTCTTGCGGGTGTCGATACTGCCACTGGCCGCGAAGGTGCCACCGAAGATGCCGCCATCGAGCTGCGTCAGCCGTACCAGGCCGTCACGCGCCTTTACTGCCACACTGAACGGCTTGATATTTTGCCCGGTCAGGGTGACTTGCTGCAGCGCCAGCTTGCCGTCCACGTCCAGGCTCGCCAGCACATCCAGTGGCAGCAGCGCTTCATCGCTCCACTCCTCCGGCGCCGACTGTGAGCGGCTGCCACCGGAGCCGGCAGCAGCACCAGTGCTCTCACCCGCCTCGCGCGGCGGCAGGTAGTTATCCAGATTGAGGTTGTCGCCACTCAGGTCAAAGCGCAGCGCCTGACGCTCGAAGTCAGCGACGCCCAGCGAGCCGTTTAGCGCAAAGCCGTCCAGCGCCAACTGCAGGTCGTTGAACATGATGCTGCTCGCACCGCCCTTGAGGTTGGCCGACAGCGCCACACTCGAGAGCGCACCGGGGTCTGCCATCTCCGGCAATTGCTGGCCGATGTCACGCAGCAGGTCACGGGCATCGAAGGCAGCGACGTCAAGCCGACCGGTCAGCTGCGGCTCGGTGCTGAGCCCCGTCACCTTCACCTGGCCAGTCGCGCGCATATCCGCCAGCGACAGCCGCAGCTGGCTCAGCTCGGCAACCTGCTCGGCAAGGTCAAGCATGCCGTCGCCCTGAAGCTGGAAATTAACCGCACGACCGTCGAACGGCTCACCGCTGGCGTCGACCTTCAGGTCCACAGCGCTGAGCTGATAGCGCTGACTCTCAGGCTGCAGGGTCGCCACCGAGGACAGATCCACACGCACCCGCATGGCCGGTTGATCAGTCGTCAGCAGTCCCTGAAAAGACACATCGAAGGGCTCGTCGGGAATCAGTGCGCCAGTCATGAAGTTGGCCTCATCCAGACTCAGGATGCGGCCGCTCTGGCGGTCTTCGTAGCGCACGCTGGCGTTGGTCACCCGCACGCTTTCGACGGTGATATCGAAGCTGCGGCCACTGTCCGCCGACTCTTCGCCGGCTGCACCGTCGCCTCCCGCACCTGCCGTTTCGGGCTTGGCTTGCGGGCCGACGCTTTCCCAGTTGCCAACACCCTTGTCGTTACGCACCAGTTGCAGCTGGATATCGTCGAGAATCACGTCACTCATGCGCAGCTGCTTGCGCAGCAGCGGCAGTACCTTCACGCCCAGGCCAAGGCTGCCAACGGAGGCCAGCGGCTGATCGGGCGTTGCCACCGGCGCCACACCCACGTTCTTGAGTTCGATACCAAGCCAGGGAAACAGCGACCAGCCGATATCACCATCCAGCGTCAGCTCGACATTGGCCTGCTCACGCGCGGCCTGACGAATGTCGTCCTTGTAGTCATTGGGGTCAAACATCCGGGTCAGGAAGAACAGCGCGCCGATCACCAGAATGACGATGCCTGCCAGCACCATCCCCAATACCTTGGCAAAGGATTTCATACTTGCTCCTTGTCGTTTGCGGCCTCCGCGCCGCCTGCATGCAGCCTACACGGCATCCAGCCTGATCGCGACCTGTTCGGCCAGCGCCAAACAGGCAGTCAAGCCCGGGGACTCGATCCCCAGCAGGCTGACCAGCCCGACAATACCGTGAGTCGTGTGGTCTTGGATGACGAAATCCCGGGCCGGTTCCCCCGGGCCGGACAGCTTGGGCCGCACGCCGGCGTAAGCCGGCTGCAGCCGCCGGGCATCGCAATCGGGCCAGTAGCGGCGAATCGCGCCGGCAAAGACATCGCGCAAACCCTCGTCGACCTGATAATCCAGTTGATCGATATAGCGCACATCCGGGCCAAAGCGCAGCTGTCCACCAAGATCCAGCGTCGCATGCACGCCGAGCCCTGCCGCATTGGCTTCCGGCATGGGGTAGACCAGGTGGGAAAAGGGCGAGCGACCGCTGTAATTGAAATAGCGCCCCTGACACAGCTGCAACGGCGGGATCTCACCCGCACGGGCGGCAGCCTGCACCTGCTGCGCGAACAGCCCGCCGGCGTTGACCACCTGTCGAGCGCTGACAACGAAGGGCTCGCCCGCGCTGGTGCCGGTCACGCGCAGCCCTCCGCTGATCGACTCCAGCCCGGCGACCCGGGTGTTGCAGTACAGCTCGCCGCCGGCGACCTGCAGCGCCGCCTCGAACGACTGCATCAGCGCATGACTGTCGACAATCCCGGTGAGCGGAGAGAACAGTCCGGCCACCGCCCGCACCTGCGGTTCACGTGCGGCGACATCGTCGGCACTCTGCCAGAGCAGCTCGACGCCATTGGCCGCGGCGTTGGCCTGCAACCGTTCAAGTGCGGGAATCTCGTCTTCGGTGACCGCCACCAGCAGCTTGCCGATGACGTGATGCGGCACCGCATGAGCGCGGCACCAGTCATACAACAGGTCGCGCCCATGCCGGCAAAGCTGCGCCTTGAGCGAGCCCGGCGCATAGTAGATACCCGCGTGAATCACCTCGCTGTTGCGGCTGGAGCAATGCTGACCAATGCTGCTTTCCTGCTCCAGCACCAGCACGCTGCGGCCGCCGCGCGCCATGCGCTGTGCGACAGCCAGCCCGACAACCCCTGCTCCGATGACCACCAGATCCACATCCACGCGCAGCTCTCCTCCTGTTTCGCTGCCATTGTGCCGTCAGCCATAGTCCGGCAACAGCCCTTCCTATCAAGCCGATTGGCAGACCCCATCAGTCACCGGTAGCCCTTCTGGCTGGCAGGCACGTATAATGCACGCCTTTGAATGCATCCATCAGCGGAGACACCCATGGCTGAGCGTAAGGCCAGCGTCGCGCGCGACACGCTGGAAACCCAGATCCAGGTCGCCATCAATCTCGATGGCACTGGCCAGGCCGATTTCGACATCGGGGTTCCCTTCCTTGAGCACATGCTCGACCAGATTGCCCGTCACGGCCTGATCGACATGACCATCAAGGCCCGCGGCGACCTGCACATCGACGACCACCACACCGTCGAAGACGTCGGCATCACCCTCGGCCAGGCGTTTGCCAAGGCCATCGGCGACAAGAAAGGCATCCGCCGCTACGGCCATGCCTATGTGCCGCTGGACGAGGCGCTGTCGCGCGTGGTGATCGACTTCTCCGGCCGCCCCGGCCTGCAGATGCACGTGCCCTTTACCCGCGCCAGCGTCGGCGGCTTTGACGTGGATCTGTTCATGGAATTCTTCCAGGGCTTCGTCAACCACGCCCAGGTCACCCTGCACATCGACAACCTGCGTGGTGTGAATACTCACCACCAGATCGAGACCGTGTTCAAGGCCTTCGGCCGCGCGCTGCGCATGGCGATTGAAGAAGATCCACGCATGGCCGGCATCACCCCGTCGACCAAGGGTTGCCTGTAAGCCATGAGCAGCCATGTAGCCGTCATCGACTATGGCATGGGCAACCTGCACTCGGTTGCCAAGGCGCTTGAACATGCAGGCGCCCGCCAGGTCGACGTGACCAGTGATCCGCAAATCATCCTCGCCGCCGACCGCGTGCTGTTGCCGGGCGTTGGTGCCATTCGCGACTGCGTCAGCGAACTGCGCCAGCTCGAACTCGACGGCGTGGTCCGTCAGGCCGCCAGGGAAAAGCCCCTGCTCGGCATCTGCGTCGGCATGCAGATGCTGCTGGAGCACAGCGAAGAGAATGGCGGTGTTGACTGCCTCGGTCTGTTCCCGGGCAAGGTGCGCTTCTTTGGCAATGAGCTGCATGAAGCCGACGGCACCCGCCTGAAGGTCCCGCACATGGGCTGGAATCAGGTCAAGCAGGCCATCGACCACCCGCTCTGGCACCGCATTGAGCAGGATGCCCGCTTCTACTTTGTGCACAGCTATTACGCTGCGCCGGACAAGAGCGGCCAGCTGGCCGGGCGCTGCCACTACGGTGTCGACTTCGCCGCCGCACTGGCCCAGGACAACGTATTCGCCACCCAATTCCACCCCGAGAAAAGCCACACCAACGGCCTGCAGCTGTTGAGCAACTTTCTCGCCTGGGATGGGCGCTGGTAAACATCGAGCGACAAGCCACAAGCTGCAAGCCACAAGCCAGACCGCTTGAAGCTTGAAGCTTGAAGCTTGAAGCTCTTTTTCCAAAGGAAAAAGACATGCTGATCATCCCCGCTATCGACCTGAAAGACGGTGCCTGCGTGCGCCTGCGTCAGGGCCTGATGGAAGACGCCACCGTGTTCTCCGACGACCCGGTCGCCATGGCCGCCAAATGGGTTGAAGCCGGCTGCCGCCGCCTGCATCTGGTTGACCTGAACGGCGCCTTCGAGGGCAAGCCGGTCAACGGCGATGCGGTCACCGCGATCGCGCGCCGCTACCCGAACCTGCCGATCCAGATCGGCGGCGGTATCCGCTCGCTGGAAACCATCGAGGAATACGTCAAGGCGGGCGTCAGCTACGTCATCATCGGCACCAAGGCGGTCAAAGAGCCGGAGTTCGTCGGCGAAGCCTGCCGCGCGTTCCCGGGCAAGGTCATCGTTGGTCTAGACGCCAAAGACGGCTTCGTTGCCACCGACGGCTGGGCCGAAGTCAGCAGCATTCAGGTGGTTGACCTGGCCAAGCGCTTTGAAGCCGACGGCGTCAGTGCCATCGTCTACACCGACATCGCCAAAGACGGCATGATGCAGGGCTGCAACGTTGAAGCGACCGCCGCGCTGGCCAACGCCACCTCGATCCCGGTGATTGCCTCCGGCGGCATTCACCACATCGGCGACATCCAGACCCTGCTCGACGCCCGCGCCCCCGGCATCATCGGCGCCATCACCGGCCGTGCAATCTATGAAGGCACGCTGGATGTAGCTGAAGCGCAGGCGCTGTGTGACAACGCAGCGGCAAGCCACAAGCCATAAGCGGCAAGCTGTCCGCGCCGGTTTACTGATTTTGCTTGCAGCTTGAAGCTTGTCGCTTGCAGCTGCTTTCGGAGAAAGCCCATGCCCCTGGCCAAACGCATCATCCCCTGCCTCGACGTCGATAACGGTCGCGTGGTCAAGGGCGTCAAGTTCGAGAACATCCGCGACGCCGGTGATCCGGTGGAAATCGCTCGTCGTTACAACGAGCAGGGCGCGGACGAAATCACCTTCCTCGATATCACCGCCAGCCATCAGGAGCGCGACACCACGCTGCACACGGTCGAACGCATGGCCAGCCAGGTGTTCATTCCACTGACCGTCGGTGGCGGCGTGCGCACCGTGCAGGATATTCGCAACCTGCTCAACGCCGGCGCGGACAAGGTATCCATCAATACCGCAGCGGTGTTCAACCCGGAGTTCGTCGGCGAAGCGGCGGATCGCTTCGGTTCGCAGTGCATCGTTGTGGCGATCGACGCCAAGCGCGTGTCCGGCCCGAACGAACCCGGCCGCTGGGAGATCTTCACCCACGGCGGACGCAAGCCAACGGGGCTGGACGCAGTCGAGTGGTCGAAGAAGATGGAACAGCTGGGCGCTGGCGAGATTCTGCTGACCAGCATGGATCAGGACGGTGTGAAGAGCGGCTACGACCTGGGCGTAACCCGCGCCATCAGCGACGCCCTGCACATCCCGGTGATCGCCTCCGGCGGCGTCGGCAACCTGCAGCACCTGGCCGACGGCGTACTACATGGCGGCGCCGATGCGGTGCTGGCGGCGAGCATTTTCCACTTCGGCGAATACAGCATTGCCGAAGCCAAGGCCTATATGGCCGAGCGCGGCATCGAGATGCGTCTCTGATATCACTGACGGCTTCCACGCTCTGCCTGGGATACTGACCGCACGGACGTTACGCATACCGATAAGCGGCGGTGAGACGCAGAGCATTGGAACGATCAGCGACGGCGGAGCGCGCACGGACTCCAGTCCCGTTTACGCGGGCGAGTAGCGCAGGGCTGGCGGGAAACAGGACGGCAGCATGTCTGAGGAGCGCAGCGACGAGTTCTGCCGTCCCCCGCCAGGCCGAGCAACGCAGCGAACCCGAAGGGCCGCGTAGCCGGGTGCCCCG
>CETO01073413.1_pt1 | contig 19076 bp, 18 predicted proteins | sample 531351 | NCBI WGS metagenome assembly CETO01 (sample SAMEA2622678, study PRJEB7988) | marine metagenome | isolation source: saline water (ENVO:00002010), including | reverse complement strand
TAGATATCGGCAATCAGCGCGCTGCCTGGTGCATAGGTTACGTTTTCCGGTCCTACTGCGTTTTCAATCCCATCAAGTACCGTTACCGGATTGACTGGCAAACCGTTGTAATTGCCAAGCAGTACATCCTGGTTGTCGCCATTGGGGCCAATCACCGCCACCTTAACACCCGGCTTGAGCGGCAGTACGCCATTGTTTTTAAGCAGTACCAGAGACTTTTCACTGGCTTGTTGTGTCATCGACAGATGTTCCTGTGACCCCACGCTATCCAAAGGAATTGAGGCGTAAGGCACGCTGGTGTCAGGGTCGAACATGCCTAACTTAAAGCGAGTCATAAATAAGCGGGTTACCGCCTGATCAATTAACGACTCATCTATGAAGCCTTTTTGAACAGCAAAGCTCAGATTCGCAAAGCTGCTTAAGGTGCCTACCCCACAGTTGAGATCGGTACCGCTGTTCACCGCCCACGCCGCAGCCGCAGCTGGTGAGCGTGTTGAGGCATGGGCTTTGCGATCATAAAAATCAGCAATCGCGCCACAATCGGACATAACGTGGCCATCAAAGCCATACTCTGCGCGCAGTATATCTTTTAGCAACATGTCAGAGCCACAAGCCGGCATGCCGTTAACCCGGTTATACGCGCACATGACGGCTTCCACATCCGCATCAACAACCGCTTTTTCAAAAGCAGGCAGATAGGTTTCGTAAAGGTCTTTGTCTGATACGACGTAGTTGTCTGAGTGACGGGTAATTTCCGGGCCGTTGTGTACCGCAAAGTGCTTGGCAGTGGCGGCAGTTTTCAGGTAAGTGTCATCGTCCCCCTGCAGGCCGTTAATAAAGGCAACACCCAATTCGCCGGTTAAATACGGATCTTCCCCGTAGGTTTCCTGACCCCTGCCCCAACGTGGGTCGCGAAAAATATTGATGTTCGGCGACCAGTACGTCAACCCGGCATAGCGATAAGAAATCCCCTGTGCCTTAAACGCGTGATGTTTAGCGCGCCCTTCGTCAGAGATAACCGTTGCGATGTCGTTCAGAAACTCACGGTCCCACATAGCTGCCATACCAATCGCCTGGGGAAACACGGTGGCTTCACCAGCGCGCGCGACGCCGTGCAGCGCCTCATTCCAATAATCATAAGCGGGGACACCTAAACGCTCGATAGCCGGTGCATCGTTGTACATTTGCGCTATTTTTTCTTCCAGTGTCATGCTGTCTACTAACGCTTTTACCCTGTCTTCCAGGGGTAACGCTGTATTCAGGTAATCGGCTTGTTGTTGCTGAACCGACTGCTCAGCCTGGTTCGCCGGAGCTTGCGACTGCGAACAGCCTGTTAGCATCAGTGCTACGGGAAAAAGCGTTAATGCGAGGCCTTTTTTTACTGCAGTGGCCACAGGGGTTACAAACGTGTGTTGTTTCATAATTGAATCACCTTGGGAAGTATGAGAGCACGATACCGCAACCTCAGGCAGGTACAATTCGCCTACGGCAAAACGTAAATGAGATGTAAAAAAAAGCTATCAGGCAGGATTTAGTAAAGCGAAGGCGCGCCGACACGACGCACCTTAATGTATGATAAAACTATAATTTTTGAGTCAAACAGGCAGGGTTACAGTGGACAACGAATGTGCTTTTCAATGTCTGACTCGTAGTATGCAAACAGTGTCTCGTGAACTGCCTTGTCGACCACCGGTAGTTGGCTTACCCTGGCGTTTTGTGTCACCTGTGACGCAGAGCTTGCACCGGGAATAATGGTGGTCACGGCTTCGTGATCCAGTATCCAGCGCATAGCAAATTGCGCCATGGTCATGCCCTCAGGCACTGACTGCTTCAGGGTGTCCACTATTTCGAGGCCTTTGTCGAAGGCAATACCACTGAACGTTTCTCCCACACTGAAGGCTTCACCGTCTTTGTTGTAATTGCGGTGATCAGTCTCGGCAAATGCAGTGTCCTTGCTGAATTTCCCACTTAGCATGCCGCTGGCCAGAGGCAATCGCACAATGATCCCAACCTGCTGCGCCAGTGCTTTGTCGAATAGCGCTTCAATTGGGCGCTGTCGTAACAGGTTAAAGATAATCTGCAGTGACTGCAGGTCGCTGTGCTCAAGGCATATCTCTGCTTCTTTGTGGGTCTCGACACTGGCGCCAAAGGCTTTGATAAGCCCTTCCTGCTGCACTTCGCGGAGCCAGTCGAAGATATGCTGCTCGGCCAACACGCGTTCTGGTACGCAATGCAGTTGCAATAAGTCGAGACTATCGCGCTGCAGGCGATCCTGCGCTCGACGAACACTGTCGCGTAAGTCGGTGAGGCTGTAACCATCCGGGTAGGTGCCTGCCGCGCGGCCATATTTAGTGGCAATGACAGCCTCAGGCATGAGTTGATTTACCAGTTTACCCAGGTACTGCTCACTGATCCCGTCACCATACACATCGGCGGTATCAAAGAAGTTAATACCCTCCTTTACCGCTTGCTCAATCACCGCTTCTGCAGTGGCAGCCGATACAGGGCCAAAATCGCCCCCCAGTTGCCAACAGCCTAATCCTACCTCGCTGACGGCCATACCCGTGCGGCCCAATTGTCGTGTCGTTACCAATGTGTTACCCATTGTTATCTCCGTTCGTCGTTGCCAATAACGCCTGTGCTGTATGCACTGCGTTTTCCGGCGTGAAACCAAAGTGCGTTAACAATAAGCCACCCGGTGCGGATTCACCGAATCGGTCCATCCCAATTATTGCGCCCTCTGTCCCAACATACTTATACCAGAAGTCTTTATGCGCCGCCTCGATGGCCAGTTTAGGCACAGCTGCAGGCAATACCGACGCGCGATATTCAGCGCTTTGTGCGTCAAAGCGCTCGGTACTGGGCATGGACACAACCCGAACGGCGACGCCTTGTTCTGCCAGGCGTTGTGCGCTTGTGACCGCCAGACCTACTTCAGAACCTGTCGCCACAATAATCAGTTGAGGTGCTGACTCCGGTTCTACCAGCACATAACCCCCTTTAGCAATATTCGCTACCTGAGCGGCAGAGCGAGCTTGCGCCTGTGTCGCCTGGCGCGAGAAAACTAATGCTGTCGGGCCCTGCTGACGCAATATTGCCTGACGCCAGGCCTCTGCGGTTTCCGCTGCATCGCAGGGGCGCCAGGTCTCAAGCTGAGGGGTCATCCGCAGATTTGCTAACTGCTCGATAGGCTGATGAGTTGGGCCGTCTTCGCCCTGCCCGATGGAGTCGTGGGTATACACAAATATACTGGGCACCTTCATGAGTGCGGCCATACGCACGGCGTTGCGGGCATATTCCATGAACATAAGAAAGGTACCGCCGTAGGGGATAAAGCCGCCGTGCAGCGCGATGCCGTTCATGATCGCGCTCATACCAAATTCGCGTACGCCGTAGAACACATAATTACCCGCAGGATCTTCCTGAATACCTTTTGCGTCTGGCCAGAGCGTCAGGTTTGAACCCGCCAGATCGGCCGAGCCCCCCATGAGCTCAGGCAATAACGCCGCATAATGCCCAATGGCATTCTGCGACGCTTTGCGCGTTGCCATATCAGCGCCTTCTTGTTGGCAAGCACTTACATACTCAGCGGATAATGCGTCGAATTCTGAAGGCAAAGTGCGCTCAATGACACGGCGACGGAACGCGTTGGCAAGCGCCGGGTAGGCCTTTGCATATTGTTCGAATAACAACTGCCAGTCCGACTCACGCTGCTGCCCTTTAGGTTTGGCATCCCATTGCTGGTAAACGCTGTCTGGTACTTCAAATGGGGCGTATGGCCAGTTGAGCTGGTTACGCACCAAGGCAATTTCGTCATCTCCCAGTGGTGCACCATGGCAGTCATGACTACCCGATTTATTCGGTGAGCCATACCCAATGGTTGTTTTACAGCAAATCAGCGTCGGCCGGCCGCCTTCCGCCTGGGCTGAACGTATTGCACTGGCGATAGCGTCCGGGTCGTGTCCATCCACGCCAGCAATTACCTGCCAGCCGTACGCTTCAAAACGTTTAACAGTATCGTCACTGAACCAACCTTCAACATGGCCGTCAATAGAAATACCGTTGTCGTCCCAAAACGCGATCAGCTTACCGAGTTTCAGGGTCCCCGCCAGTGAACAGACTTCGTGGGAAATCCCCTCCATTAAGCAGCCATCGCCCAGAAAACAATAGGTAAAATGATCAACAACGCTAAAGTCCGGGCGATTAAATTGGGCCGCCAGGGTTTTCTCGGCAATTGCCATCCCAACCGCGTTGGCAATCCCCGCTCCGAGCGGCCCGGTGGTGGTTTCTACGCCAGGCGTGTAGCCATATTCCGGATGTCCGGGTGTCTTTGAATGAAGTTGACGAAACTGCTTAATGTCTTCAATACCGACATCATAACCGCTCAAATGCAGCAGTGCATATTGCAGCATTGAGCCGTGACCATTCGACAAGACAAAGCGGTCCCGGTTTACCCAGTCAGGATGAGCAGGATTGTGCTGATAAAACTGTTGCCACAGCACAGTGGCAATATCAGCCATGCCCATGGGCGCGCCAGGGTGTCCTGATTTAGCACGTTGAACGGCATCAACCGTTAACATTCGAATGGCATTGGCTGCCGATGAGTGAGTGTCAGACATAATGAATTCCGATTTTATAAACTAGTCATTAACCCATGAGGGTAAACAGCCGGTTTAGGCGCAGCAATCACGTTGCAGAATTAAGTAATACCCATGTTGAAAATCATCACTGCGTAAAAGTGGTTACTTTTTGCCGAAATTCGCAACAAGTCGCGACTTTAGGTGTCGGCATTCGCATTGGTTTACGCTACACTGTGCGCACTTTTACAACTGGTAAGATGACTGCTGTGAAATCCCTTTTACATACTATAAATGGTGCGCTGTCGGCACTGCTTTACGGCCTGAACACCTTTTTCTGGGTGCCTTTTGTGTTGATTCTGGCCTTGTTTAAATTGATCCCGATTCCGCTGACACAACGCGGATTAACCTATGTTCTGGATGCCTGTGCAGTGGGTTGGATCAGCGTGAACAATTTTAACCAGCGCATTTTCAGCCGCACGAGCCTGCAGGTAGAGGAAAACGGTCAGCTGTCTCGCAACGATTGGTTTTTAGTGATCGCCAATCATCAGTCGTGGGTCGACATTCTGGTGTTACAGCGCATTTTTAATCACAAGATTCCGTTTCTTAAGTTTTTCCTGAAAAAAGAACTGATTTGGGTGCCGGTCCTTGGATTAGCCTGGTGGGCGCTGGACTTCCCTTTTATGCGCCGCTACAGCAAGTCATTTCTGGCCAAACACCCGCATCTGAAAGGCAAGGACATGGAAACCACGCAAAAAGCGTGTGAGAAATTCAAATCTAAGCCCGTCAGTGTAATGAACTTTGTAGAAGGCACGCGCTTCACGCAAGAAAAGCACAGCCGCCAACAATCGCCCTTCAAGCATCTCCTGAAGCCCAAAGCGGGCGGGATTGCATTTGTACTGAACGCCATGGGTGGCCAATTGCACAAATTAATTGACGTCACCATACACTATCCGCAGGGTATCCCTACCTTTTGGGACTTTGTGAGTGGTAAAGTACACGACATTCGCGTACAGGTAGACGTGACCCCAATAAAAAACCTGTTTCCGGCCAATATCAATATTAGTGAATACTTTGACAGTGCCGAGCAACGTGCCCGTTTCCAGCAATGGCTGAACGAGCAATGGCAGGCCAAAGACAACCTATTAGACAATTGGAAAGCAGTATAAAGCCATGATCAGACGGTTATTCGCTCCGCTCATTTTTTGCGTACATTTACCGCTTCAGGTAGCCAACCTGGCGTTCTGGGGCGCACTTATCATTCTGCTTGGCCTGGTGCGATTCTTATTACCAATTCCAGTTCTGCAGCGTGCATTAGCGCCTGTTATGAACGGGTTTATGCTGTGCTTTGGGTCCTGCAGTGTCTTTCTTATCCGGTTGTTTAACCCGGTAACAATAACCCGCAATATTCACGGACCGCTCAACAAGCAAAGCTGGTACCTGATAGTGGCTAATCACCTGAGCTATCTCGATATTATTCTGCTTATCGAATTTGCTACGTTTCGCATACCCGCCCCTAAGTTCTTCCTGAAACAGGAATTGATTTGGATGCCGTTTGTTGGGCTCGGGGCCTGGGCGTTAGAAATGCCGTTCATGAAGCGCTATTCTCAGGCATACCTGAAGAAGCACCCGGAAAAGCGCGGTGCCGATATCGAAACCACTAAGCGTTCCTGTCAGAAGTTTCGCCATCACCCCACTACGGTAATCAACTTTGTGGAAGGCACGCGGTTTACCGCGCAAAAACACGCTGCTAAGAAGAGTCCGTTCCACCACTTGCTGCCTCCTAAGGCGGGTGGCATTGCCTTTACCCTGGCGACCATGGGAGAATTATTTACACATATTCTGGATGTGTCTCTGTTGTACCCGGACAACGCCAAACACCCCATGTTGTCAATGATTTCAGGGCAAATGACCCGCATCATTATTGACGTCAACGTGATTGAGGTGCCGCAAGAGGCGAAAGGGGATTACTACAACGACGATACCTTCAGAACCGGTTTCCAGCAATGGGTTAACAGTGTTTGGCAACGTAAGGATCAAACGATTGCCAGGTTATTATCAGGAGAATAAGCGTCTATGCTGACTGCCGCCAGGTTTCGCGAACAATTTGTATCGGTATTGCAGGACATCGATGCCGGTATTGTCCTAAACAGCCCGCTCTACAATACGCTGGCACTGGCATTTATTGCGATAGTCGCACTGACCTTTCACTTAGGCGGCAGATTGTTTCTGCACTCAGTCCTGATGCGCTGGATAAACAGATCGCCGACTGATTGGGACAATGCGCTGCGTGAACATGGGTTCTTTAACCGCTTAATTCACCTGGTGCCCGCGTTAGTCGTGTTCCTGTTAACGCCCATCCTGCTTACTGACGACAGCTTGTTATACGCCGTGGTGGTAAAAGCCACCCTGCTGTATCTGATGCTGGTCGCGCTGGTCTCTACAAGCGCTTTGTTAAATACGGTTGAAGACTGGTACAACACCACAGAATTTGCCAAACAGGCCACCATAACCGGCTTTATTCAGGTTATTAAGCTGATCCTGGCTATTTTGTTTATCTTGTTCAGTGTGTCACTGATTGTCGACCGAAGCCCACTACTATTGTTGTCTGGTTTAACCGCCATTGCGGCAGTACTATTACTGATTTTCCGTGACACTATACTGGGCTTTGTGGCTGGTATTCAGATAACCGCTAACCGCTTATTCAAAAACGGCGACTGGATTCAGGTAGACAAATTCAATGTTGACGGTGAAATCATTGAGCTGGGCTTAACCAACGTCAAAGTGCGAAACTGGGACAACACCATATCCACATTGCCTACATACACGCTGACCAACGAAGCCATTAAGAACTGGCGTGGCATGCAGGAGTCAGGCGGACGCCGTATCAAGCGCGCGATTTACATCGATATACATTCGGTAAAACTATACGACAACGAGAGCCTGAAGAAGGTCGCAAAGATTCGTTTTATTGCTGCGTATATCGACAGCAAAATTAAAGAGTTGCAGCAATATCATCAGGACAACTCAATTGACGAAAATGACTTGCTCAACCGCCGAGCGCTAACCAACATTGGTACCTTTCGCGCCTATCTGGAAGCTTATCTGGCCAAGCACCCGAAGATTAACCACGACATGACACTGATGGTACGTCAGCTTCCCCCCAATGAACTAGGACTGCCACTGGAAGTCTACTGTTTTTGCAGCGACAAGGCCTGGGTAAATTATGAAAAAGTACAGGCTGATATTTTCGACCATATCATGGCCATGCTGCCGCTGTTTGAACTCAGGGCGTATCAGCGTGATTCGCATTTAGAGGCATTAACTCTGAGAAAAGAATAGGGATTCATACTGGAAACGTCCCGTAGTGGTCAGGATCGGTCGTTTAAAGTCTCACTGTACGCGCTTTACTTATATAAATATTCCATTTTTCTGAAAACATTAATATTTAACGTTTCGTTCTCGGGTCCACTCTGTTTTAGCATATATTCCGTCCCAAACTGGAAATAACCTTCTGGTAGCGGATTCAACGCTAATGGGTTATGGACTATCACATAATCACTACCAGTCTCAGATGGTCTTGACCAAAGAGAACTTTCGGAGAACAGCAGAGCACTAATATTTTCATATTTTTTGTCTCGAAAGAAATTCGTGCTAATTGAATTGCCATTGTATTTAGCTATTTCCGGTCGATAATCAATTTGTCTAGATGCAACTGAACCCGTAGTTTTATCATAATTAAACTTGTCGCTACCTCCTTCAAACACAGCTTTTACAATTCTGGGCGAGTAATCGTCCAGCCCGGGGCCAGACGTTAGAAGCGAACCGTTGACTGCAATTATGAATGGCTCAGCCTTATCACATACACCTTGTTTTAAATATTGCTTATGCTTTCTATCTTTATCACAAATGGTGCTGGTTAACCTTAGTATAATCTTTTCACTATCAGTACGAAAGGCTCGACCGGGCTTGCCGAGTGACACCCTGTCTTTTGAGTTTCCTCTAGTCGCGCAGACAGCTTCGATCCAAATTCGATTTCTACCGGTATTGATTAAACACAGGTCAGGCCCGTTGTTTCCGCAATGTTGTTCTGATAATTCAAAACCACTATCAAGTAGGCTGCATGCAAGATCCATCTCCCAAAATGCTGGATAGAACTCTAACTCGAATTTTCGTTTAAAATCTCTGTCCGCATATGGCTTGAACTTCGAGTAGAGTTCATTGCATAGTTTTCTTTTGTCATTATTCCTTGATTCGGCAATTAATCTCCATGATCCGTGAGAATTTTGGCTTACCTTGTTATCAAATAGATTTTTATCCTTCATATACTTCACTAATAAATACGCGATTGCATAACAGTTTATTTTATCTAACGTGCACAGTCGGCTGCATTGTATGCAGATTAGCTTGTAAACTCACAAAGTCCAACGTCCGATTTTCGCTCATTTGAGTTTTAAAAAGTTACTCCCCAGGCTGAAAATGGTCATCAGCGGATTTTAATTATAACGATTTCGATTTAATTGAGTGGGACAACAGCTGGTCGCCCAATTTTGCAGAGAATTCAATCTCACCTCCGATTATCGCTTTTATCTGTTATGAATAGCACGCCCTAAAGATCGCATAAAGTCCCAAAATGGTTACCCCGACAGATTAAAATACACTTAATATAACCAAAAATGGACACTAAACAGCAACTTGACAGAATTTATTTAAAGTCCTAAATTAAGAACATTAAGTAGAAATATCTCTCTTAATGTAACCATATCAGGACTTTATAGTGAAAGGTGTGACAGCTACAGCATTAGCAGAAGAGATCGGCGACAGATTGAAGCAAGCTCGACTCAATCGAAACCTCACACAATCTGAAGTTGCGGAGCTTGCTGGCATTGCTCGCAAAACGGTTTTAAATGCAGAAAAGGGAAAAGTTCAGCTCGATATCATGATTGCTATATTAATGGCATTAGATCTCACGCAGCAGATCGATCTATTTCTCCCTGAACAAGAAATTTCTCCATTACAGCTGGCCAAACTGCAAGGAAAGATAAGGCAGAGAGCCTCTGGCCAGCGCAGTAAGAAAGATGAGGAAACACCGGAATGGTAATGGAAGTCATTACAATAACATACCAAGACAATGTTGTTGGTGCGCTGAGTTTTGACACTGAAAAGGGACTTGGATCATTTGAATATGATCCAGGCTTCATGAAAAAAGGTGTCGAGCTGTCCCCGATCAAAATGCCATTATCGAATCGCATTTATAGCTTTCCCGAACTGGATTTCAATACCTTTAAAGGACTACCAGGTTTAATAGCTGACTCCTTACCTGATGATTTTGGTAACGCAGTTCTCAACGCATGGGTTGCAGGTCAAGGTCGTTCACCGAGTGACATTACCCCACTGCAACGCCTCCAATATACGGGAAAGCGAGGCATGGGCGCTCTTGAGTATGCGCCAGCTACAAAGTTACGAAGTTTAAATGCTTCACAACAAGTAGAAATCCAATCGCTCGTTTCAATTGCACAAGAGATCTTAGATTCACGAGGTAATTTTGAAGTAGAACTCAAACAAAATGGCCAGGACGATAGAGAGGCAATGATGTCTTTATTATCTGTTGGCATGAGTGCTGGAGGAGCACGACCGAAAGCCGTATTAGCATTTAATGAGGATTTTACTCAGGTTCGCTCTGGCCAAGCCAACGCGCCAAGTGGTTTTACTCATTATTTGATGAAATTTGACGGGGTTAGTGAACACAACAAAAATCAAGAAACCTTCGGTGACCCATTAGGCTATGGCGCAATGGAGTTTGTTTATCATTTAATGGCTAACAAATGCGGTGTCGATATGATGCCATGTCGCTTACTCCATGAGGGCAATCGACGCCACTTTATTACACAACGGTTTGACCGAATTAAAAACAGCAAAGTACATGTACAAACGCTAAACGGGCTTGCCCACGTTGATTATAAAAAGCCGGGGGCATTTTCTTACGCGGAACTATTTGGTATTGCCAGACAGTTGAGGCTTTCTGCTGTTGAAGCTGAACAGCTATATAAGCGCATGACGTTCAATATCATTGCTCGAAACCATGACGACCACTCAAAGAACTTTGCCTTTATGTTAAAAAAAGACAAATGGTCTCTCGCGCCAGCTTATGATTTAGCATATAGCTATAAACCAGGCAGTAAATGGGTTAACAGCCATTGGATGAGCTTGAATGGTAAAAGAGATAAATTTACACGAAGTGATTTTTATAGTTTAGAGAAACTTAGCCCTATTTTTAACAAGAAAAAGATTGACGATATTATAGATTCAACGATTGAGCACGTATCAACCTGGCGTCAGCTTGCTAAAGAGTGGGATGTACCAAAAACACTGATAGACGAGATACAGGAAAACTTGCGACTCGATATTTAGTATACTCAGAGTTGGATACTCACTTCCGCTTTTCGCTCAATGCCGTCTTGAACAGCATGAAGCTTTAATACTTAGTAGGAAACTTTATTCCACTCCGGCATTAACGCAGGCTGGACGCCAAGGCGATTAATGACGGCTACGGCTGAATGACAGGCATAAAAAAAGCGCGATACTTGAAATATCGCGCTTTTTTGTTTGGTTTGCGTGGCTATACGATGAGGTAACCCAGCACCAAACACACTACCAGGCCAGATACACCCAGGTAGCCCATTTCGATTCTCTCGTGCAACGCTTCACTGCCTTCTTTGCTGCTCATGAAGCCCATTACGATGCTGCTTAAACCCAAAGTAAAAGCTACTAACGCAACACCAAATAAAATTGCATCAATCCATTCACTCATAATCTTATGTACCTTAACCAAAATCTGCGCGTATTATGCACTAACCAAAGAAAAATGAACATGCAGAATCTCAATAATCCACTGAATATTGATTATGGTCAAAAACACCAACTATTAGTCAATACAGCATAATCCTAGTGAGCGACACGTAACAGGAACACATAGACAACTCCCAACCCACTGATAAATATAACATTTAAAAGTTGGCCCAAGTGCTGCAACAGCGGTAATAAATGTATGAAGCCTGTTGACTAAAACAGCTCAGCTATTCATTGCACGAAGAGGATCCAAATGAAAACACTCGCACTTTCTACTCTGTTTGCCGCAAGCCTGTGTGCACTGCCTGCCGTTGCCCACGTTGAAGTGGATAACCAGTGTAATACCCAGCTTCACGGTTCCATTAGCTACCAGCATGGCGATCTGACGGTTACTACGCAGGATGGCGATACCGTGCTCATTACTCCCACGCATGAATTATTTATCGATGGCGACAAAGTCGACTTGTCTGACGAAGAACAACGCTGGGTAAGTGACTACTACACCAACATTGAAACCGCTATCCCAATGACCGTGCAAATCGCTACTGAAGGCCTGCACGTTGCCAGCTATGCTGTCACCGAAGTGTTTTCTGAAATGCTGGGGACCGACAATGAAATGGTTCAGGAGTTTGATGTCTTCTTTACCGATCTGAAAGCTGAACTGGATACCCGGTTTTACGCTGCTGATGGCAGCTACCAGTTTCATTCTGAAGGCCTGAACGGCAATAACTGGATAGACGATGCCTGGGAAGAAGAGTTTGAGTCCCGTGTTGAAAGCCTGGTCGAAAAATCCATGGGTCACATGTTAATGGCCATTGGCCGCCAAATGTTGTTCGAAGACGGCGACATGGAAGATTTCGCTACGCGTATGGACAACTTCGGCGCGACCATTGAACAACGCGTCGGTGATAAGGCTGAAGCCCTTGAGCACAAAGCCGACGAGCTTTGTTCAGTGCTGGCTAAAGCGGACTATGCTGAAACCCGTATGCAGAAACATATTTCTGGTCTGGGCGGTTTAGACTTGCTGGAAATCAACAGCGACTACAGCATGCAAAAGTAATCGCCCCCTTGTAAACCCGAATGCATGATAGACTCGTAATCACAGAATTCTCTTCTTTTTACGAGCGCTATCATGCAAAACAAGCTCTTACTGTGCGGTTGTGGCTGGCTTGGCGGTTATGCCGCTGAACACTTCAAATCAGACTTTGCCATAACCGGCACCACGCGCAGCGAATCCAAAGCTCAGCAACTGGCCAATCAGGGTATCCACCCCTTGTTGTTTGGCTTGGGACAACCACTGGATGCACTCATTGAAGCGGCTAACAACAGTGTGGTTGTCCTTAATATTCCACCGGGCAGACGCAACCCGGATCTCAGCGATTTCACCCACTCCATGTATGAATTGATCACCGCGTTATTTACCCAGGCCACGCCAGCATTAGTGGTGTTCATCAGTACCACATCGGTATATGGCGACAGCGAAGGCGTGATTACCGAATCTTCCCCGGTAGCCCCCGTCACGGCCTCGGGAAAAGCCCATGTGGGCATAGAACGGCACTTGCTGGATACCGCGCCACACAAAAGCTACGTATTGCGTCTGGCGGGTTTAGTTGGCCCTGACAGGCATCCGGTAAATACATTGGCAGGACGAACGCTGAGTGGCGCAGATCAGGTCGTTAACCTGGTTCACATAGAAGATGTGTTGCGCACTATTGAAGCGTTGATTAAGCAACAGCCGAATAAAAGCATTTTACATTTATGCAGCCAGGACCATCCCAAACGAGGCCTGTATTACCCGGAAATGGCAAAACGCAGGGGGTTAGCGCCTATTCATTTTTCAGAACAGCAGAATGAGCATAACGCTGGCGAGGGAAAGCACATAGATGCCAGCGCAACACTGGCTGAACTATCGCTTCGTTTGAGTTACCCCAGTCCCTGGGATATGTAGAGACTGACAAGGGCAAGGACTGCCCCTGCCCTCTTCATTCTATATCCGGCTTCAGCCGAATAGGGTGATGCCGAAGTACTTCACCGCGACGGTGTTAATGAAAATCAACGCCAGAATAAGCGGAATAAAGGTGCCTACTGAAATATCCACATAGCGTTCAAACCAGCTGCCCTTGTAGTTGGGTGAGCCTGTTTCCAAAGCTTTGTGCAGGTTGTGACGCTTCCAACGGTAGCTAACAAACAAACAAATCAGCAGTCCGTTCAGAGGCAGAATCGTGTCATAAAACACATCGTACACGATATCGAAGAACGATTTAGGTGCGCCCGCATAGCTGGTGAATTCCGTAAAGAAAGTCACAAAACCAAACGAGAGTGCACAGAACACCGAAAAGACCACCAGCAAAATGCCCAGAATAACCAGGGCCCGTGGGCGGCTGTAATCTTTCTCGTCCATTAGCGCTGCAACCGGTACTTCAAAAATAGACACCAGAGACGTAATGGCCGCAAAGAACACCAACAGGAAGAATATACTGGCCACCAGCGACGCACCAAAGAAACCAATACTGGTTTGCAGTGCCAGGAAAATCTTCGGCAGGAAAGTGAATATCATGCCAATAGAAGACTCACTTAATTCTGCAGGATTCGTGTTCGGGTTGAATGAGAAGATCGCAGGCAGAATCATCAAACCCGCTGTAAACGCCACAGCAGTATCGGTTAACGCTACCAGCTTAGCTGATTGCGGTACGTCTGACTGCTGGTCGATATAACTGCCATAGGTGATCATTATGCCCATACCCAGACTCAACGAGAAGAATGCCTGAGACAATGCACCGTTAATTACCGAGGCGTTAATTTTACTGAAGTCCGGTACCAGATAGAAACTTACACCGGCCATGGCATTGTCCTGAGTCAGAACAAAAATCACCAGCAGCACCAGCATCACAAAGAGTGCGGGCATCAGCAGCTTCGCGGCTTTTTCGATACCTTGCTTTACCCCGCCCTGCAGGATCAGGTACACGATACCCAGCACAACCGCCATGTAGATAAATAATGTGGGGGAGTTTATAAAGGTGCCAAAGGTGTCTGGATTGGCCAGTAGTTCAAGGTTTCCGGTCACAGCTTCAAACAGGTATCCAAAAATCCACACCGTGATCACCAGGTAAAACACCGCGATCATAAACGGGGTAATAATGGACAACCAACCTGCCAGTTTCCATTGCGGGGCGTTGTCTGTCAGCTTTGCGTAAGCACCCAATGGGTCTTTCTTGGCGTAACGACCAACCGACATTTCCGCCATCATCACGGGCAAACATATTGCGGCCACAAAAATAGCGTACATTAACAAGAAAGCGCCGCCACCATTTTTTGCTGCGCCCACTGGAAACCCAACCAGGTTACCTATACCCACTGCAGACCCTGCTGCAGCCAAAATAAATCCGATGCGCGATCCGAACTGTTCTCTGGCCCCGCTCATACCCATTTCCTCATAGTGATTCTTATTTTTTTTAATATCGGGGAAACCGTGATTGGTAGCTTTTTTCTTGTCGTTAGCTTACCTGGCCCCTGGATCCGAATTCGCCATGGTATCAATACCTTTGCCAAATGTCTTGAATTTAGGCGCGTCAGGCTTGCTGCCCGACGCGATTTTTATTACCAGGGAATGGATTTTCCTGCCCAGTCAATAAAATAAGGGCTTTCAGAGGTATTTGCCTGCTCGATTACCGCAAGCAATTGGGCTGCAGTGTAAGCAGGCGTGAACAGTTTTTCCGGTTTTACATTGCGCTGAAACGGTTTCGACAACGACGAGTCTACTGTTCCGGGATGGTAGCAAATCAAGCTTGTGTGCTTTGCTCTGCGAGCATATTCAACACTTGCGGTCTTCACAAACATATTTAAAGCGGCCTTGGAGGCACGGTAGCCATACCACCCGCCTAAGCGGTTGTCGCTGATGCTGCCCACCCTGGCACTCAGTACACTTACGGTTGAACCACCTTGTGCCAAATGCCCTACCAGCAATTTAACCCAAAGCGAGGGACCGATAGTGTTCACCAGGAAGTAATGCTGCATGGCCTCGGCAGATACATCTTCCAGGCGTTTTTCCGGCGTAACCTTGTCATCGTGCAGCACGCCGGTAGCAATGACTGCGTGGGTAAAAGCCGTGCCTTTAGCCTTGCAGGCTGATAACCAGTTAGTAATTGCGGTTTCGTTTACTGTGTCCAGCTGCACAGGCACAACTTGTTTTCGCTTGGCGCCTGTGTAGTGACTTCGAGATACGGCATACACCACTGCACTGCTGTATTGTTCGCAAAATGCCTCTATCACAGCCTGACCAATTGCGCCATTTGCGCCAACCACCAATATATTCATCGTTTTTTCAGCTCACATTGTTCGCAGCGCTTTTGCCCGGTTAGCCAATACGACACTTTATAGCGATGCCGGGCAAACCGCGTGTAGCACCAATCAGCAATGGGCTTCAACAGCGGCCAGCGTGTAGGTGCATACAACCAGCCTTTTCCCACCAGCTTCCAGGCCTGGTAAGTGACATCAAGGCCATCAATCATGCTGCCATCGTCGCGCATGGCGTGAATGCGGTTATTCAGCGCATGCCAGTCCAGCGTTGGATAGCGCGAACTAAAATCTGCTGCGGTAATGTCTTCAAAGGCCAGCTTGCCTGCGGTGTTCAAACGCATCAGATGACGCATTTCAAACAGGCAAAGCGGACAGGCGCCGTCATAAAAAACGGTCAATTTGGGTGTGTGTGTCTTATTCATACCACTATTACGGTGGAATTTGTGGGTTGGATGACTTGAAGAAACCACTTTTCGCCACCACACTGCAAGCATTAGCACTTTTGGAGCAATATTATGTCTAACACGGCGTCAGCCACCCTGGCCGGAGGGTGTTTTTGGTGTATCGAATCCGCATTCAATCAGGTACAAGGTATTGAACTGGCTACGTCTGGTTATGCCGGAGGCGAGGTGGATTCACCCACTTACGAACAGGTTTGTAAGGGTGATACGGGCCACGCAGAAGTGGTCAGGCTTACTTATTATCCTGACCAAATCAGCTACCGTGAGATTCTGGAGATTTTTTTCGCGCTACACGACCCAACGCAATTAAACCGTCAGGGTAACGATGTGGGCACCCAATACCGCAGCGCAATCTTCTACCACGACGATGAACAGAAGGCCGAAGCCGAAAAAATCATTGCAGAAATAACCGAAGAAAAGATTTGGCCAAACCCGGTAGTCACTGAAGTAACCCCGCTGAACAATTACTTTGCGGCAGAGGACTATCATCAGTCTTACTTTAAAAACAACCCGCAAAACCAGTACTGTGCCATGGTGGTGGCCCCGAAACTGGCGAAGTTTAAAAAGACCTTCGCTCAGCGTCTGCGTTAAAAATAATTAGCCCCGACATACCGGGGGCAACTACGCATTACTCGAACTGATAATCCAATCTGACTACGTGGCAGGTACTTTGCCCTGGCGTATACTGCCATTTTGATAGCGCCTGTACCGATGTCACCACAAAAATATCCGATGGCGAGACTTCAATCACATTGATGTTGACGGGTTTACCTTCAGCGGACAGGTCATATTCAAGCACGGCATACCCTTCAATACCGTCTCGTGCTGCTTTAGCGGGATAACGGGGTGCACCGGTGGAGACCAGACGCTTCTCAACCGAGCTAGCCAGATTTTCTTCTTTAGTGCGCTCAGGAATACCGCAGCGAGACGGGTAGGTAATGACGTTACTCGTTGCTTCATCATCAGCCAGCGCGAACTCTAACGGTAACAAGGTCATTAATAACAAAGTCCGGAGTAATAATTTCATTGGCATTCCTTATCCTGTTGTTGATTTAATCTGGAATAAGCGGTGGTAACCGCGGCTCGATAACGTGAGATTTGATAATTGACGTATGGGTCTCAGCGCAATCGTGCAGCGGTAGCAGCACGTCATCTAACTCTGCCACATCGGTGAGAGCCAGCTTTGCCACAAAGCAATCATCCCCGGTTACCCGCTCACAACTCATAAACCGTGGTTGCTGTGCAATCAGCTTTTCGACTTTGTGAAGTTCGCCACTGCGGGGCTTAATTCGCACCAGCGCCTGCAAGGTATAACCCAGCGCACGCAAATTGATTCCGACGCCAAATCCGTCGATAACACCACTGTCTTTTAAACGTCGCACACGTTCACCCACTGCCGGGCCGGATATACCCACCTGCTTTCCAATATCGGCGAAGCTCTGTCTCGCGTCCAAATTTAAGTGCTCAAGAATAGCGCGATCGAGGTGATCGATTGTCTTCATGTCATCGTGCTCCTGACGTTGTTGAGCATGAAAAGTAAAAGTACTAATTTACTGCTATATCAAAAGCAATATAGTGGATTCACCCGCAAAATCACAGTGAATCCAGCGCATTCGCCTTGCTACACTATGTAACGAATATTCACTCAACCCTTTGCATAACGTCATGACGGCTTGTTATTTTTTTGGAGACATAACATATGAATTTACAACGTGTAGCCGCGTTTAGCCGCGGTGAACAAGGTGGTAACCCCGCTGGCGTAGCATTACTGACTGAGCCGCTGAGTGACAAGGATATGGCGCGCATTGCAGCGGAAGTGGGGTATTCGGAAACCGCCTTTGCATACCCTTTGTCGGCCGACCGAAAACACTGGCGAGTACGCTATTTTTCACCCGAATCCGAAGTGCCGTTTTGCGGCCACGCCACGGTTGCACTGGGCTCGGTGCTGGGTGAAACCCATGGTTTGAGTACCTATGCGCTGAAAATTAATCAGGCGGATATTGAAGTCACCGCATCGCAAACCGAAGCAGGTATTGCGGCCGAACTCACATCGCCGCAAACCCACAGCAGAGCGCTGTCTGAAAAAGAACTCAGCGAGACGTTGGCGTTGCTCGGCCTGCAAGTCACAGATTTGGATGAACAGCTGCCACCGGCAAAAATTCACGGCGGTGCCGATCACATCGTATTGCCCCTGAAACGACGCGAAACCTTGTCTGCCATGCATTACGATCTGGACGCCGGGCGCGAACTCATGAATCGCCACGGCCTGGTGACTGTTATGCTGGTATACATCGAAGATGCGCAGACGTTTCATTCCCGCAATGCGTTTGCATCGGGTGGTGTATTTGAAGACCCTGCCACAGGCGCAGCATCAGCAGCCTTCGCAGGCTATCTGCGCGATAAGCAATGGCCTCATGGCGGCAAGATTACGCTGTATCAGGGTGAGGACATGGGCGCACCGTCAGTCATTACAGTGACCCTGACTGACGAACCCGGCGCACCGGTCTCGGTGTCAGGTTCGACCCGAAAAATTTCAGTATAAATAGGCAACGCAGGTTGGCAAAATGCCACCTGCGCGTACCATTCAAACCTGGCTAAATCAGGTCACCCCTACTTAAACCAGGCGTCGTCGATGGGCATATTAAACAGCAGCGGTGCCATGCCCTCGTAACGCGCGCGGTTAGCTTCACATTGCAGGTTTTTCATGTAATTAACTTTCCACGGGTCATTCACCAGCCACAGCGTAGTGCCAATCACTGCCAGACCTTCAATAGACGCGTTGTCCATGATTTCCTGCTCTGCACAGTTTACCGGATCACCAGAAGGCGCGCTGAATTGCAGGCTGATCTTTTTCGTCGGCAATGCGCCTGTCGTATCAATAACCCAGAGTTCG
>CETO01054952.1_pt1 | contig 19085 bp, 17 predicted proteins | sample 531351 | NCBI WGS metagenome assembly CETO01 (sample SAMEA2622678, study PRJEB7988) | marine metagenome | isolation source: saline water (ENVO:00002010), including | reverse complement strand
TCAAAAAAATCGATTTTGTCGACCCACTCACCTCCAATGAGTCGATGCTTTTCCCGGTACCGGAAGTCGAAAGAGCTGGCAACGAACATCAGCTCATGGTTTCCCATGACGCTTTGCACATAATCCGTAGCTAACACCCAATTCAGTAACTCCTTGGATTTTGGTCCACGATCCACCACATCACCTAAAAGAAAAAGCCGATCTTGAGCAGGGTTGAAGGCCGCACCAGTCAGTGCCCGTTGCAGCGCACAATATTGGCCGTGTAGATCACCGCAGAGCCAGTCAGTCCCGGCGGGATTTTTTGATACGAACCTGTGCGCTGAGATCTTAGGAACCAAAATAACCACCTCAATAGATCACTGACATTATAGGTCTTCTCCATATTTACTGTACTTTGGCAGCGCTGGCGACGCCACAGCTCGTTCGTGAGCCCAGCCTTCACCTTCGGGGGCTGCATCAGGCGCATAAAAATAGTTATACGAGCGGCCCGGCAGCGACCTATTGCGTCCGCATGCTTCATGCGCGCTCAGCGGTCAGTAGATATGCGCTGGCACACTCTCAAAGAGGTTGTCAGCTTCCTCAACCTTGGAGCGCGAAATCCAAATAGACTTCGAGTTAACATTAATGTTAAATTAGCGTTAATGTTAATTGAGATTCGGCAGAGATCCATGTTTTTAGACATCCGCACCCGGCTGCAGTATGAGTTCATAGAAATGTTGCTCGCATACGAAGGCCAGATAACAAACCAGCGGCTGCGGGAGAAGTTTGGTATTACCAACGTGCAAGCTTCACGAATTCTGGCATCGTATCGAGAGGCGTACCCACGTAACACGCAAACGCAGAAGGGACAGGTACGCGGGCGATATGTGCCGACGGCTCGTTTCAATCCCGAAATTGCCAACCTGAGCGTCGAGGGCTATTTCCGGTCGGTGGGGGCCCCGATTGGTAATGTTCAGGTTGAGGATGCCCAGAAAGACTTCACTAACGTCGACCCGGCGTTGTTCCGGATCATTCATTCAGCAATGAATCATTGTTCCGCTGTTAGGGTTCTCTATCGTTCCATGAATCACCCGGACGGGCTTGAAAGAGTGGTTCATCCACTGGCCTTTGTATTCTCAGGACGTAGGTGGCACATGAGAGCGTTCGATGAAAGCACGGTGGAGCACCGTGACTTCAATATAGCTCGGGTTTGGCAAGCTGAATCCACGTCGAAGAATACAGATACGCCCATTGATGCCGAGTGGGAAGAATTAGTACACCTTGAGTTTCGCCCGCACCCATCATTGACCCAAGGCCAAGAGCAATTAATTCGAGACGAGCTCTTCAGGGGTGCCATTAGCAGACGCGTTACCACTCGGCGAGCTTTAGTCCGATACCTTTTGAGAGATTTGGAAGTCGCAGAGGACCCGAAAACTCAGCAGCCCCCGCAGTATCAACTCTACCTGCACCGAATTGATTCAACCTAAACTGCACACCACGTGTATTTTTTTGCTCGATATGTTCTTGTTGTGTCGAGTTTATACTCGATAAGTCTGTATTGCGTTGAGCTTAAGGTTTATAATTACGACTATGAAAAATCAAGATAATCAGTACCTAAACGAATTGCGCGATTACTACGCCGAAAATGGCGTGCTGCCGTCATTTTCGGGTATCGCATCTTTGGTGGGGCTAAAGACCACTTCGGCAGTCTCTGCGATGGTGGGACGACTTAAAGAAGCAGGCTTCCTTGTGTCTATGCCTGACAAGCGACTCGCTCCTGGCCCGCGCTTTTACGAACGTCAAGAGGTCGCTGGAACTGCACGAGCCGGCATTCCTGAAGCTATTATCGACGTAACAAGCAATCCCGTTCTGATCGACCGCCTGTTGATCGAAGAGCCTTCTCGTACAGTGATTATTCCCATTCGTGGAGATTCCATGATTGAGGCGGGCCTGATTGAGGGCGACAAGCTCATAGTTAAGCGAGGAGTGCCGTCAAAAGCCGGCGATATCGTGGTGGCTATCGTGGATGGTGAGTTCACTGTGAAGTACCTCGCCAAAGACTCCCGAGGTTTTTACCTGAAACCCGGCAACGCGGCCTTTGATGATATTCGCCCGCAAAACGAATTGGAGTTATTTGGGCGAGTGACGGGGTGCTTTCGGGTTTATTCATGAGACTAATACGCCAAAAACATACGAATCATATCACTATTCTAAGGGCACCCCATGGATGACATCACTGAGCTTGAATCGCTGCCCGTCGAGCAGCTAATTGAGATGATCCGCGAGAAAACCGGGGCCGGTGTCAACCTCTCCTTTCCCGGCAAGGTTCTTGCGCGTCAAATCGGCCGCCGTGTGCGGCCTCGCAATCAACGCACAGTGAAGTCTCGGAGTGCAGGCGATGAGCGTGGTCGTGCGCGGAACTTGATTCTAGAGGGGGATAATCTCCAGGCACTGGCATCTCTGTACCGAGAGCGAGGCCAAATCGATCTGATCTTGACCGACCCCCCATATAACACCGGCGGTGACTTCCGGTACAACGACAAATGGGATGTCGATCCCAACGACCCTGACATGGGGGAGTTCGTTGGGAGCGATGACCCTGCGAAGCACACCAAATGGATGAAGTTCATGTATCCACGTCTCCAGATGATGCGGGCAATGCTCAAGCCTTCCGGCGTACTCGCAATCTGTATAGACAGTCGCGAGCTGTTCCATCTTGGCCAGATGCTTGACGAGCTCTTTGGCGAGGATAACCGACTCGCGATCATCAACTGGCAGAAAACGGCAGCTCCTCGCTCCGACAAAAACGGCATCACGGCTACAACCGAGTACGTCTTGGTCTACGCTCGTGATAAATCTCGCTCGAAGACCTCTTCCCTAAAGCGCACCGAAGGAGATAATCGGCGGTACGGTAATCCAGATTCGGATCCACTGGGATTGTGGCGTGAAGGCAACCTCACCGCGCGTACCTGGTCACAAAGCAGCGACTACGGGATTCAGTCTCCATTCACGGGAGAGTTCCATTATCCGGCGGGTGAGGGTGCTTGGCGGCATACCAAGAAAAACATCAAGACGTGGTTAGAGCAATGGGGATCTGCATACATCGAGAAATCAATCAACGACGGAAAGGCCAAGGCCCTTGCATTGGCTGAAGGATTTAGTCCAAAGGTCTCGCAGCGCGCTAAAAATCGGCTTAGCAAGCCCGGATGGCCATTTATATGGTTCGGACGAGACGGACAAGGGCGGCCGCGAACGAAGACCTATCTTGAGCGGGTAAAGAAAGGCAAGGTTCCAGTCACCTATTGGGCGGATGAAGAGATGGACTTTCCTGTCGAACTCGGCTCTACATCGTGGGACTTTGAGGAATCGGGGCGGAGTAGCGACGGATCGGGAGAGCTGACGTCAATAGTCGGCAAAGGGCATGGATTTACAACAGTGAAGCCACTGAAACTAATGATGAAACTGATTCAGTTGTGGGCCCCGGACGGAGGAACCGTCCTTGACCCGTTTGCGGGTTCAGGTACAACTGGGCACGCAGTGCTTGCGCTTAACTCCATGTCTGGTAGTGACCGGAGGTTCATCCTCGTTGAGCAGGGCCGCCCTGAACGAGGCGACTCCTATGCGCGTGGACTTACGGCGAAACGTCTTCAGAAGGTGGTTTCTGGCAAATGGTCCAACGGCAAGGGGCATGCACTCGCCGGCGGCTTCACCTTCAAGGTGCTGGAGAAGAAAGTCGACGCGAAGACTCTCCTTTTAATGGAGCGCGACGAAATGATAGACACCGTCATCGCTTCGCACTCGAGCACAGGCAGCCGAAGATCAGCGGCTCTCATTACTGTCGGGAACGAAAACGGACCCTATGCTTACCTCGTCGCTAAAAATGCAAGCAACGAGGGCATCTACTTGGTCTGGTCCGGCCCGGGCTCTAACACTGATCTCACGGAAGAGGTATATGAAGCAATTACCGAGGAAGCCGACGCCGCCGAATTGGCAGGCGTCTACCACGTGTACAGCAGACGGAACCTGATCGTAACTGATGATGTAATATGGTACCAAATACCTGACCGCATCCTGTCTGACTTTGGTCTGGACGTACGCAACGAGTCTTTCACAGAGGAGAAGTAAATAATGGGAATTGAACTCTTCCAGTTCCAGCAGGACGCAGCCTCGCAGATGGCCGACCGTTATGTCGAGTACGTCGCAGACCCCATCGAGTTCGGACGAAGTTCGAAGAGGCGAGCCGTGCCTTTCTATCAAGCACTCTCTTCGATCACAGGTTCAGGGAAAACTTCGATACTTGCTCAGGCTGTTAGCGAGATCAGCTCCTTATTGGAGGTTCCGCCGGTGATCCTGTGGTTGTCAAAAGGCAAAGTAGTCGTCCAACAAAGCTATGCAAACCTCGCTGAAGGCGGGAAGTACAATCATCTACTCTCGGACATCACGGTACGACTGCTCGGTGAGTACGACCCCGAGGACGTCGCGAACTCAAGCGAGGCACTGCTCTACTTCGCAACTGTTGGCACTTTCAACCAAAAGGACCGAGAGACAAGTAATCTCAAGATTTTCTCAATTGACACGGACAATATAGAGTCAACTAGGTGGGAGGCGCTTAAGGTCCGCGAGACAGCCGACGGCCAGCAACGTCCACTGGTCATCGTTTACGACGAAGCGCAGAACCTCAGTGATCAGCAGACCACGCTGCTCCTCGAGCAGCAGCCTTCTGTTTTCCTGCTCGCAAGTGCGACTCTTCGGTTCCCTGCCCAGTTCGATACGGAGGTTGTTCAGCCGCTGCGGACGGAGGGTAAATACAGCGACGAAGACCTGATCACCAAGGTAAAGTCATCGACCGTTGTCTCATCGGGCCTCGTCAAAGGGATGATCTCGCTCAACGGCCTAAACGTACCGATGCAAGAGACTATCTCCGAGATGCTCTCAGATATGCGCGAGGCTGAGGCGGCAGCGAAAGCGGAGAAGTTAAACTTCTTGCCAAAAGCGATTTACGTCTGCAACACGAACATCCTTGCCCACGACGCTGGTCAGACCGACGATCCAAAGCAACCGTTCGAGCAGCGCCAGGCTCCGCCAATACTCATCTGGCGCTATCTCACGGAGCAGTGCGGGGTCGCTCCGGAGGAGATCGCCATTTACGCGGATCTCAAGACACACCAAGATTTCCCTTTGCCCCCAAACTTCGTGCTGTTTAGTGGCGGCGAGAACGATTACGACGACTTCGTGGCAGGAGATTACCGGCACATCATTTTCAACCGGACTCTCCAGGAGGGTTGGGACGATCCCAAGGTGTATTTCGCCTACGTCGACAAGACGATGGAATCCTCCGTCCAGATCAACCAGGTGATCGGTCGCGTGCTCAGGCAGCCGAATGTAATGCACTATGAATCGGATCGCCTGAATACTGCCCACTTTTATGTCCGTGTCGACCGGAACGATACGTTCACACAAGTTATCGAAGACGTGCGTAAGGGTTTGGGAGGAGATGCTCCGGAGGTGCGCATTCTGACCTCTCCGCCTGGCACAGAGGTACCGGAGAGCCTTGCGCCGAAGGAGTCTCTTTCAGTGCCGCGGACAGCTATCGATAACAAAGCGACGGTACAGCCCGTCGAGAGAGTTCTGGAGAAGGTTCACGACTACTCACAGGATATGGTAAACACCCGCGGTGTGGGCCGTCGTAGGACGGTAAAGCAAGCCATCGGCATCAGCGAATCATTAGACTCAGAATGGGTCTCTTTCGAGCAATCGAATCGTGTCAATGCACGCTGGGTTTTTTGTCGCGAAGTAGCCCGGCGGTATCGTCCAGCACTTATGGTGATGAATACCGACGGGAAGAAGTTCGACGCGAAGGTCGGGGTAGGCAGCAGCGCATACTCCAGCTTAGCCGATAACGCCGCCGAGGCTGTGGATGAATATCTTCGTCACGCTGTCATCAAGCAACTAAAGCCGAAGCCATACGAAATCAGCAGTACTCTGGTGCGGCGTGGGTCAATGGAGCATTTTAATAATGCCCTCCACGAGGGCTACGATGGACTAAACTCTTTCGAGCAGCATTTCGCTCGTGCGCTCGACCGCACGGGGCTTACTTGGGCCAGAAACCGTTCTCAGACAGGCTATAAAATCCCGATGGTGACACTTGGCCAAACGGTGTGGTTCTTCCCAGACTTCCTGGTCTGGGCAGGGGAAACCGTGATCTGCGTCGATACCAAAGGCAGCCATCTTGTTGAGGCGGACGCGCGGCGCAAATTGCTTTCGATTCAGCCTCATAAAAACGTACCGACGACAGTAGATGTCAAATTCGTTGTTGAAGGAAGATGGAAGTCTGACGGTACACCAGATAGTAAAGAAGGTTTTTCCGTATGGGAGCTTGGGAGTGGTCGAGAGCTGCGAACGATTCCACATGAGGAGCTTGAGTCCGTAGTGAAATCGTTCATCCCGTCACAGGAGGACTAAGCGAGACTGTTTGTGCTCGGCATGACCGCTGCTGGTGTGGAGCACAACAATTAGGTACCACAGCTTATTGAGGGGGGGGCAGAGGGCGTTAAGTTTTGATAATTCACAAAAAGGTATGATAAAAATCGTCAAAGCCCCTGTTTTGCAAGGAGGTTACAAGTTGGGAAGCGCTTTTACGTTCCAAAAGTTATCAAATGTTAGATGAGATGGCTGCGGGCGGTACAGAACGACTGACGGTTTATCAAATTTTAATATCTTCTGTCCGAGGGGTTGAAATGAAAATCACTTTTTTAGAGGTTTCGAGAGAGTTTGCCTGAAAGCGCCGCTGTTTTTGGAGAGAATACTCGTTGGAACTGGTATGTAATGGCGCCGACTATTTACCACTAAGTTTACTCCTAGTTCGTCCACGTATTCAGCGGATTCCAGCAATGACCGGAGCATGCGCCTTGGTATTTTTACATCGTGAAAATACTCCAGAGCTACGGGTGTCCATTTCCGAAGAAACCCTGCATCGTTGCTACCGTTTTGCATCATAGCGCTGAGTGCTGCCTCAAGCTTTTTTCGACGGTTCCGCCGAGTCAGTTTAGGGTCAACTCTAGCTTTGATATCGATCTGGTATTCGCGGTTCAGAAAATTAATGAATCCGATGATGGCGGCTTTTTGACCCGGGTGATCTGTGAGATACGCATCCAAAAGCTTTTGGTTGGGCAGGTCATGGCCCGCCCTTATGACGAGCTGAGAAAGCCCTACCGCTGGCGTTAATGCGAGGCGAATTGAGCGAGTGGTTGTTTTGCCTTCATGTTGTCTTCTTTTGAGTCTGGCCACGTACCCATGAATCGCCTGACCAGCGATCGTACTGCTCGGATAGAGCGCTAGTATATTATCCAGCCGAGTTCTCTCAGAGGTTTCCTCTCTAATCTCTGGGTCTGGTTTGATTTCATGTATTGCGGAAAGCCACCTCATTGGTCGCTGTACCCGGCGCAAACCTTCGGCTTTAAAGTGGCCAACGAGGGACCGGTAGTCAGGAAACGACCCCCATACTTTTTCAATCTCTAAAAAGAAAGTGAGGTACCGGTGAATAGACAAGGCCGCCGTTTTGCCACCATACGTCGTTAACAACCAATCACCAAAGCTACCAAACTCCTTAGCCATATAGCGCGAGGAAAAACCGTTTTGGTCAATGGCCAGACGGTTACGGGCGGTTTTGGCCCAGTAGCAGCCTTCGCAACAGTTCACACGCCCGGCTGGCATCAACTTGCCACAGGTATTACAAGGTATCTCGCCGATGTGATAACACAACCTACATAATGGATGGCCTGCTGGAGATGTAAGAAATACTCGCCTGAAGTGGCGACACGCTGAACAGGTTCGAAAGTCTGATCGTTGACAACGAGGGCACAGACGTAACGTCCCATCTAAGCGGGCGACGCGGGAGAGCTTTGAGGATGGCTGTCCACAAGCATCACATGGACTCTTAGGTCTGAAAAACACGGAACAGGCATTACAGACTCGGCCATATTGGGTTATCAGGCCCGTTCTGACATCACTTCTTTGACAGCGAATACAGGGTTGTTCTCTTTCACAGATTTGGCAAATGGCATCTGGGTCGGTGCGAGGTAGTCTTGCAGGCCTCCCGCACTTGGGACAGTCGTGTCTGATGAAAACGCGAGCATAGCAACTCCCACAGTATCGATGACCATGATTAACTCGATGGATTCTCACCGGGCACTTTCCGCACTCATCACATTCGGTCTGTCGGGGGCGATGCTTCGGGTCACTCATTGCTGCCTCATTGCTGCCTCATTGCCAATCTCTTTTGGAGCCTTGCCATCATGCGTTCTACTTCCCGGCGGGGTCGTGGCCCGGGCTTTTTTGAGCGTCTGGGTTTCCGCTGCTTATGGCGCGCATCAGGCAACAGATCGAGTAGTTCTTGAAGAGCTGGTGGTACGAAATCGATCTGTTCTGCGAAGCCTTGCTTTGAAATGCCGGATTCCAGCAGCTTTGACCGGAAATCCTCTCGATCGGTAATCATTAACTGCCATGCCGTGTTAAACAGTACCTGCCGGTGTTTAACAGATAGCCACTCCTTGTTGGTGCCGAGCGCAATCGGAAAGCCTGGTGGGATTTCAATGTTGAGAAGGTTGAATAGAGATATTTGGGCTTCTGTCTGCGTGCACGCGGTACGGCGGATCAGCGTCACAAAAAAGTTCGCCAATGGAAACCACTCAACAAGGGTTCCTTCTCCGATCGGTTGTTTGAAGAAACCTGTTGTCAGTACCTGATCGCAGGCTTGCTGGAATGCAAGGGCATACGGGCAGCCTTTGCTTTGTGGTCCCTCAGCCAGAGCTTTGTTACAACTCGAGCATACTGCGGCACTTGAGGAGAGTTCCGTTAAACGATGAGGCTCAACAGGAGATTGGCAGTACCAACAACGGTCAAGCAACGCGCATTGATGTCTTTCGCATCCAGTGTGCCAGGCAAAGCGCCAGTTGATTCGGAAATAAGGGGATGCATCCCCTGTTAGGCACAGGGGGCAATACTGCAAGCCATTCCGTCGTTTTGTGTTCCGGGCGCCAATGGTAAGTGTCCAGGGCCAGGTGATATTTTTCGATAAAGGGCGGTGTTGAGTTTTACCTATCGTCGGGGCCAGTGTTGCCGCCCGAATAAAGTCTTCTCGGATGCCAGATCGTAGTGAAAGTACTTTCAGCCGACCAGAGGATAGATTGCGATCCGTGTCTATCGTCCACATTCTCCAGTCGGTCCAGAGCGTTGCGGCAAGAGTCATTGGGCTACAGCCCTGCTTAAGAGCAGCTCTGACCAGCCAGGACGATAGTATCTCGTCCGGTAAAAGAGGGGTTGGTAGAGGCCATTGCGCCCCTACAGCATGACTTCCCGGATGCCACGAGTAGGCTGCAGCCATTTGTTTCCCTTAATGATCTCTTGAGTGATCTGCTCTTGTCCGATTCGGATGGCATCCCCTGCACACTGAGTGACTAATCGGTGGAGATTGCCGAGATTACCCTCGGAGATGGAATACAAGAGCTTTGCTAGCTCTCGCTTGTGTAGCTGAGAAGGCCTTTTAAGAGGCAGGACGGATTCGAAATCCACGAGAAGGCTTTGGAATTGCTTATTCAGCTCCCAGCGCGGAAGCTGCACAACATCAAACCGGCTGGCATGCTGGGGATCGGTATGGAGGACTCGTACCGCATCTCTGGTACCTACTCCGACGATAGGAATAGCCAGCTCATTGCAAAGCAGCTTGATCGCATTCATTACCTCTCGCTGTTTTATAGCGGAGCCGGTCAGCAATGAGTGGAACTCATCAATGGCGAGGATCTTCACCTGGCACTCCCGGAGCAGGTGTATCACTTGATATAGAAGCTTTGTTGTGGGATCAGTGGCGCGATACGGTGCATGAAAGCGCTCCAATATTGAACAGTAGAGCCGTTTCTCATCGGCAGTAGATGATGCCTCTGCAACAATGACTGGTTTTATCGGATCGGCTTCGTCGTTAATGTAGGGCGTGCCGCAGAGCTCATAAAAACGTCGAATCAGCGTTGTTTTACCCTGATTCGAGTCTCCCACTATTAACAAGTTGGGCATTCTCGGCTGTTTCGGCTTCCTCATCAGCCCTTGGAGCGTGTCAAGAATCTGGTGCGCTGCGCTGTACCCTATCCATCGTGGCTGATCTAGAAAATTAAGGCGCTCTTCCATGCTAAGGCAGGCAATGTGCCGAAACTCGGGGTGTATATGGCCATATTTTTCATCGCTCATGAAATATCTCCGAAGCCTCGAATATCCGCGCTGTCGTCAAGCAGGTCATCATCCCATGATGTACTTACCGATGGCTCCGATTGTTGCGCCTTAACGGGTTCGACCGGAGTAATTTTACGCTCATGTTCTTTGCGGCGTTGAGCTTGCCGGCGAGCTTGTTTAGTTTTCATCTTGGATTCTTCAACCTGCTTGCGAAGATCCGTAAGAGCTTCCAGAACCAAGTGTTCGTTAAATACCTTTTTGCCTTCAGCTTTTAATTTTTCTTTTGCTTGTCGTAGCTCCCATAAACTCATAGCTGGCAACGATAAGTCCGCAAACGGTATTTTGAAGTATTGCTTCAGATCAGGGTCAAAGAACCAAATTTGACTGATATCGCGAGGGTCTCGCCTGAAGACCAGCTGTCGCTTTGTTTTGGAATTCGCCGGTTCCTTAGCATTTATCCATGCCCGCAAAGCCTCGTCGTAGTATTGCATGCCATCGATTGTTACGCCGAAGCTCTGAACGGTTCGCCGGAATGCAGGCAAAAAGTTAAGCAACAACGTGGACCGGTCTGCTGGCTGAGGTGGAACTCCGACGCCTGAGGTAAGCCCATTTCCGAAGATACCAATTTCCCACTGTTTGATTGGTGGGATGCCCAGAGCGCTGTGACGATCATAATGGTAGTGGCGGGCGATCAGGGTAACCAGCCACCTCTCAAATTCCGATTTCGTCATGGCGGCATGCTTTTCCGAGTCGTACTCATCTCTTTCCGGAACCGATGAAAATGTGGTGCCTGGTACCGCGTGCACCTTTTTCATGAAGTTTCCAAGGAGCCGCTCGATGTGGCCACCATACCTTGGCGCTCGTACAGGTCGATATTCCAGATTGATGCTATATACCTCACAAGCGCGCCGGAACGTCTCTGACCGAAAGTCTGCTCCATTGTCTACATGCACGGTTACAGGGATTCCAGAGACGGGCCAGCTGGCTTCAACACCATGCAAGGTAAGCCAGTCGTCTTTGGGCAGGATCGATTGCGCTATGCACATAGCGACGGACGTTGCAGACGGAGGGTCAAAAGAAAGGTAATAACCTGTTACAACGCGACTGAAGACGTCTATTGCAACGGTGATCCAGGGGCGTCCTATTGGTAGCCGGAATTCGTCATCCACCAAAATAATGTCGACGGGAGTGTGATCAATTTGAACGTAAGCAAGGGGGTAATCAGCATTTGGGAAATGGCCAGGCGTAGCTTGAAACTGATTGCGGGCCTTTTCTCTGAATCCTCGCTTACGCATTCTAATGCGTTCAGGAATTCTAGCCAGCCTAGAACGGACGGCGCTGGCGCTGGGTGCATCGATGCCTTGGTTATAACACCGACGCTTCACCTCCATAATTATTACTTGGTCATTTGGCCTCTGAGGAGTGAGGTACACTTCATCAATGACCTCCTGGATAACCCTTTCAGCCAAACCAGAAATTCGGCCCTTACCGGATTTCCAGCCCCGCTGTTGCGGTATCAGCGCGGATACCACACCTACGCTTTTGAAGCGGTTTAGCCAACGGTATAGCGTTGCGGTACCAACGCCGACCTCGCCAGCCCGCTCAGCCACTGCAGCCCGCCCCGGGCTGCATTCATTTACCAAAGGCTTAATTGCTGCATATCGTTTTTCGGCAATCGCCCAGTCGGAATCTGCAATCTCTTCCAGATCCTCATAAACCTGATTATTTTCGTCACTCGCATCAATGACAGGGCGCAGCTCCTTAATCCGGAGCGGGGCGGATCTACCTGTCTCCACATTAATCCCTATGGCAGATTCCCAGTCGAGCAACTGCGTAATTTTATAAACGTTCTCGCCGTGCTGTAGATAATTGCCGACGTTTACGTTGATTCGTTGTCGAATCGGGATAACGGCTTCACTAGAGGTGCTGTCATTACTCTCTTTACTCATCGGTAGGCACCCATAGAGTCGTTGTGTCATTAAGCGGGCGGCTTAGGTCGCTCTCAAGCTCTTGAGTCGCAAGTAAGTGCCAGATGAGACTCTGTCCTTCTGGACGGTAGATTCCCATGAAATGGCGACTCAGCAAATAATGGACAGGAGCACTACCCATTTCGGTCAGGTTTTGGAGCACCTCTTCCTTTTCAGCTTGAGGGAAAGACATGCGTTTGAAACGCTCCAAAAACTTAATGTTGCGAAGAGCTTGGTCCCGAATCCGCGATTCATCTTGAATCGTGAATAGCCAGCCTTGCTCGCGAGCATAGCGATAAGCAGCCTTCCATTTTGGCAGCCAGTCACGCCACCGAGCTCGCCACTCGCTGGCAGGCTTTATTTCCACTAGCACAGGACAGGGGTAATCAAGATAATCCCGGCACCCAAGACGGTAGTAAACAAGGAAGTCTGGCGTGTACTGGAAGCTGCGACCGTCCCTCGTCTTGAATGGGATGCGGACTGGCTGAGAAATCACATCAAGAACGCTTCGGGAAAAAGCTTTCTTTATCAGGAAATCGCGTTCCAGAGTTGATTCAAATTGGATGGGAGTTTCGCCTCGAAACATGTAAGTGCCTGAGACGCTGCGGCGAGTGGTCCCAATTTGCCTTACAGATTCCCTGATCTGAAGCATGTCTCGGTTATTTACGTTCATTCCGGCCTCGTCTCACCAATTAGGGAAAAAGTGTCTCATTAATTTGTGTTTTTTGCAGGCTAACATCATGATTTCCCGTTTCCACTGTCTCATTTATTACAGTATATGACAGTGGCAGCAGTCCTCGCCCGGGTGAGATCTCTCTGGCGCACCGGGGTGTGCTGTTTCTGGATGAACTGCCGGAGTTTGAACGGCGGGTCCTGGAAGTGCTGCGGGAGCCCATGGAAACTGGCGAAATCTCCATCAGCCGGGCGGCGCGACAGGTCACTTTTCCAGCGCGATTTCAGGTCGTGGCCGCCATGAACCCATGCCCATGTGGTTACAGTGGTCATCCCAATATCGAGTGCCAGTGCACGCCGGCACAGGTGATGCGTTATCGGGCAAAGATCTCGGGGCCGTTGCTGGATCGGTTCGATCTGCATGTGGAGGTTCCAGTGCAGTCCGGAGAGGTTTTGCTCGGTTCCGGGGCGTCCGGTGAAAGTAGCGCCAGAGTCAGGGCCAGGGTTCTGGATGCCAGAGCCCGGCAGGAGGCTCGCGGGATGCTCAACTCGGCCCTCTCGGGAGCTTTGCTGGATCAGGCTTGTCGGCTGGATGCAGCCAGTGAGCAGTTGTTGACCCGCGCCATGGAGCGGCTGGGGCTTTCGGCCCGGGCGCTCCACCGCATATTACGACTGGCCCGCACCCTGGCGGATCTGGAGGGTGCGGAACACTTGAGCCAGTCGCACCTGATGGAGGCGCTGGGTTATCGCCAACTTGACCGCCAGGCCGGCCAGGGGTCGGTTGTCTCCGCCTGAAGCTACTGACTCTGGTAAACTGTGTGCCAGGTTTATTCCACGAGATCCGCTTTGAAGCTTGAGGACACAGAATGACTGACCAGAACGAGACTCAGGATACGAATCCGGTCACCACACGCCGCGGTGTTCGCAGCTTTGTACTGCGCCAGGGGCGGATGACCGAAGGTCAGAAGAAGGCCTTCGATCGCAACTGGGCCAAGTACGGACTGAGCCGGGACAATGGCATGATCGACCCCCGTGAGGTGTTTGGCCGGGATAACATGCTCAACCTGGAGATTGGTTTCGGGATGGGCAAATCCCTTGCCGATATGGCCGAAGCCGCACCCGAGCAGGATTTCATCGGGGTGGAAGTACACCTGCCTGGCGTCGGAGCCTTGTTGAAGGAAGTGGAAGAACGTGGTCTGGAGAACGTACGGGTTTACAGCATTGATGCCAATGATGTGATTGACCTGTGTCTGCCGGATGCCTGCCTCGATCGCGTAATGGTGTTCTTCCCGGATCCGTGGCACAAGAAAAAACATCACAAGCGCCGCTTGATCCAGCCGGAATTTGTTCAGCGCATCCGTCATAAATTGCGGGTAGGCGGTATTCTGCACCTGGCCACTGACTGGGAGAACTACGCTGAGCATATGCTGGAAGTGATGAGCGCGTCAGAAGGCTTTGCCAATACCCAGGAGCAAGGTGGTTATTCGCCCAAGCCTGATGACCGCCCGATCACCAAGTTCGAGAAGCGTGGCGAAAATCTTGGTCACGGAGTTTGGGATTTGTTGTTTTATCGCACCAACTGAGTTCAGTGGGAGTGAGTCAGGGGCCTGCGGCGGGAAGCACGGATGACCACCAGGCCCGCCATGCCAAGTATCAGGCCGGTGAATTTCACCAGCGCCAGAATGGTGGCGGTCAGGCTCAGGGAGTCTGAGGGCGGATTGAAGTTATTAAGCAGAACAATGTTTTCCGCTACATCGCTGATGCCTGCGATGACAAACAGGGCGCGCACCCAGCGGGCGACCATCCGTTCCCGGATACCCGGTCTGTCCCGGGTGAAGTGGCGGGTTAATTGAAGCAGCGCGGCCAGATAGACCACGATGAACACAAAGTCGAGCCACAGTGATAGCCGTGCCATGGCGAGATTGCCGTCGCGCCAGCTGCGCAGAATGGCGTGAGTCTGCTCGGCGGTACCGGCCAGTTGTAAACTGACGATCCCCTGAGGGGCGGCGGCCGTATGCAGTGGTTGGTTCAGCGCCACCAGAACCAGCCACAGTGCCAGTGCAGCCACCAGGGAAACTTTCATGGGCAGCTTCATCGGGCGCATGGGTATGAGTGGTGGGCGCTGGGCTGAGTCCATCAGAGAAAGTGCTCCAGCAGGCTGTTCAGGTATCTTTGCCCCTGCGCCGTCGCCTGCAGACGGTCGGGGACGATCAGGTTTTCGTTTCGTAACTGCTCAAGTTTTACCGCAATGGACGACAGTGGTAAACCTGTACGCTCACTGTACAGTTGTTCTTCAGTGCCGCTTTTCAGCCTCAACACATTCATCATGAATTCCAGGGGCCGGTCCTCCGGCTCTATGGCCTCACTGCCGGCCGTGCGGGAGCCGATCCGGTTGAGATACGCGTCGGGCTGCCGGGTCTTCCAGTATCGCAGGATCCGTCCGTCGGCAAGGCTTACCTTGCCATGGCCGCCAGCCCCCAGGGCCAGATAATCGCCGAAGGTCCAGTAATTCAGGTTATGCCTGCTCTGGGCCCCCGGCAGGCTCCAGGCCGAGACTTCATAGTCGTCCAGGCCCGCCCGGCGCAGCAGATCTCCCCCGCGCTGGTATATTTCCCAAAGCCGGTCATCGTCCGGTAGGGCGGGTGGTCGGGAGAAAAACTCGGTGTTGGGCTCGATGGTGAGCTGATACCAGGATAGGTGCCGGGGCTGGTAGCTCAACGCTGCCTGTAAATCATCCAGAGCCTGACTTGGTGTCTGGCCGGGCAGGCCATGCATCAAGTCGACATTGAAGTTATCAAAACCGGCCTTGCGGGCGGCGTCAATGGCGCTGTGGGCCGCCGCGCTGTCGTGAATCCGGCCCAGGGTTTTCAGTTGGTTTGGGTCAAAACTCTGAACACCGATGGACAGCCGGTTGATGCCCGCCTCCCGGAAGCTCTCGAATCGACCAGTCTCCAGCGTGCCGGGATTGGCCTCCAGGGTGATTTCGGCCTCGGGGCTGAATGTTAGCCGTTCCCGGAGCCGCTCGAACAGGCGGTGGTAGAACGCGCCGCTCATCAGGGAAGGGGTTCCGCCACCGATGAACACGGTTTCAATGGGGCGTTCCCGGACCAGACTCAGGTCCTGATCGAGGTCTTCCAGAAGGGCGTTCAGGTAGGCGTGTTCGGGAATCTCCCCCTTGATCGCGTGGGAGTTGAAGTCGCAGTAAGGGCATTTGCGCACGCACCAGGGCACGTGAATATACAGGCTCAGGGGCGGGCATGCCGCCACGGGCAGGGTGGCGGCCACAGTATTAAAGCTCCGCCCTGAGTTGGTCCAGAAGGCGGGCCAGAGCCCGGCCCCGGTGGCTGATCCTGCCTTTCTGCTCCCGCGTCAGTTCCGCAGCGCTGCATCCGTGCTCCGGTACCAGAAAGACCGGGTCGTAACCGAAGCCGCCTTGCCCGCGCGGCTCGGCAAGAATCCGGCCTGGCCAGCGGCCATGGCAGATGATCGGCGTGGGGTCGTCGGCATGGCGGAGATAAACCAGAACGCAGTGAAACTGAGCGCTGCGCTCTGCTTCTGGCGTGTCTTTCAACGCTGCCAGTAAAGCCTCGACATTATCACTGTCGGTTGCCTCATTGCCGGCAAAACGAGCGGAGCGAACGCCCGGGCGGCCGTCCAGGGCATCCACCGCCAGACCACTGTCATCGGCCAGCGCAGGCAGGCCGGTGGCTTTCGCCGCATGGCGGGCCTTGATAATGGCATTCTCAACAAAGGTAACCGCGGGTTCTTCGGCCTCTGATACGCCGAGCTCACCCTGGGGGACCGGTACCAAACCCAGTGGCGCGAGCAGATCGGTCAGTTCGGCAACCTTGCCCTTGTTGTTGCTGGCGATGACGAGTTTCCGGGTCATGGTATCAGTCATTGAACAGGGTATGGGAAAAACGGACAGGCAGATCTTCCTGGTGGCCGCTGGGGCGCGCCGTGACGTTGAACGTCATCAGATCTCCGGATTGATACTGGTACTGGGCAATGAAGTACACCGCATCACCTTCCTGAATGCGCCGGAACGCCAGGAATTTCACTTGCTGGATATCGTTGGAGACCTGGCCTTCCACCTGCCCGCTGACGGGCTGAATCTGGCCATGCTCGTCTTCGGTCATGATGGAGATGTTGACGATGCCGATGCCCCGGCTGCGTTGCAGGTTGTTGGCCTGTGCCACTTCCGGCGCCAGGAAGGTGCTGGGGAATACACTCCAGTGCACCTGATACTTTCCGAAATCCTTTTGTCCGGCCTGGCTGGTGATCGATACCAGCATAAGCCCGAACGCCAGGACGAGTGTTTTACTTGCAGTCAGAAGGTTCATCATGTGGTCTCCCGTGTGATGCGGTAGATGGCGATTTCCCCCAACAGATTGGGCCACAGCCGCGCCAGCCAGCTGTTCTGGTGCTGCCCGTCCACTACCCGGCGGCTTTTGATCTTGATGCCTTTCTGCCGGCACAGCGCTTCAAAATCCTTGAAGGTGCAAAGGCGGATATTGGGGGTGTTATACCATTTATACGGCAGTGCGTCGGATTCGGGCATGCGGCCGCTCAGGGCCAGGCCCCAGCGCAGCCGCCAGTGGGCAAAGTTGGGGAAGGTGACGATGCCTTCGCGACCCACCCGCAGCATTTCATCAATCACTTTGTCGGGGCGGCGCACCGCCTGCAGGGCCTGGGTCATCAGGACAATATCGAACATGCCATCGTCGAAATTATCCAGGCCCTGGGTATCCAGGTTCTGTTCGATCACCCGTACCCCCCGGCCCATGCAGGTGGTGATGTGGTCCGGGTTGATCTCCAGGCCAAATCCGGTGGCATTGCGCTCCCGCTGCAGGAAGTCCAGCAGGGTGCCATCGCCGCAACCCAGATCCAGGATGTGGTGGCCGGGGCGTACCCATTGCTGAATAATTTCAAGATCTGCTCTCATGCGCCGACCTCCCGTGCTACCCGGTCCATATACGCAGTAAAGATGTCGGTGTATCTGGGGGTCGGGATCAAAAAGGCATCGTGGCCCCAGGGTGCATCAATTTCGGCATAGCTCACGCGCTTTCTGGCGGAAATCATGGCATTGACCATTTCCTCCGAGCGCGCTGGCGAGAATCGCCAGTCGGTGCTGAAGGACAGTACCAGGTATTCGCATTGTGCCGGCGCCAGGGCCTTGGACAGATCGCCGCCGAAGTCGTAGGCGGGGTCAAAGTAGTCCAGTGCCCGGGTCATCAACAGATAGGTGTTGGCGTCGAAGGTTTCGGAAAAACGCTCACCCTGGTAGCGCAGGTAGCTTTCCACCTGGAACTCGGCGTCGAATCCGAATTTGTAGGCTTCCTCACGCAGTTCTCGGCCGAATTTTTCGCCCATGGAGGCGTCTGAAAGATAGGTGATGTGGCCAACCATCCGGGCCAGCATCAGGCCGCGCTTCGGCACCAGGTTCTCGTCGTAGTAGCGGCCCTCGAAAAATTCCCGGTCCGAGATGATGGCTTGCCGTGCGACTTCGTTGAAGGCGATGTTCTGTGCGGTCAGGCGTGGAGTCGAGGCGATGACGACGGAATGCCTTAGCCGGTCCGGGTAGTCCAGGCTCCACTGCAGGGCCTGCATGCCTCCGAGGGAGCCGCCAACCACAGCGGCCCATTGCTGAATGCCCAGATGATCGGCCAGCCTCGCCTGGCTGGCGACCCAGTCGGCCACGGTAACCACCGGGAAATCCGGGCCATAGGGCTTGCCGGTTTCCGGGTTGTTGGAGTTGGGGCCGGTGCTGCCGTGGCAGCCACCGAGATTGTTCAGGCTGACCACGAAAAAACGGTTGGTATCAATGGGCTTGCCGGGGCCGATACAACTGTCCCACCAGCCCGGCTTGCGGTCGTCCAGTGAGTGGTAGCCTGCGGCATGGTGATGGCCGCTGAGTGCGTGGCAGATCAGTACGGCATTGCTGGCATCGGCGTTGAGCTTGCCATAGGTTTCCACCACCAGATCGTAGCTTTCCAGTGTCTGGCCGCAGGCCAGCTCCAACGGCGTGTCGAAGTGGATGGTTTTCGGGCTTACAAGGCCCACGGAATCCGAGGGCAGGGAATCAGGCATGGGTGTGATGAGTTCCTGGTTCGGTCCACTGGTGTCTGGCCACAGGCCTTGGCTGGCACCGGAACTGGCGCCAGCACTGCAGTTTAAAGGCGGGGGGAGGTTGCTGCAACCGGCGTTAAGGGTGCCTGTCTGGCGAGCCGCACCAAAGTAGTGCGGCTC
>CETO01066039.1_pt1 | contig 19593 bp, 22 predicted proteins | sample 531351 | NCBI WGS metagenome assembly CETO01 (sample SAMEA2622678, study PRJEB7988) | marine metagenome | isolation source: saline water (ENVO:00002010), including | reverse complement strand
AGATCGGTCAACCGATCAGTAAAATTTCTTAACTGATCGGCATTACCGCTTATAGCGGGCGTTTTTTTATTTCGCAGTAAAAGACCATTTCAACTAAAAAACTATCCGACTTGTATACCAAATACATCTAATATCCTTCACTATATCCTTCAGTATATCGGTGGAGACATCCCAATGTCATTGTCTGGCAGGCTTTTTTCAATACTGCTGTTGTGCGTTCAATTCATTCCTCCTGCACTTGCAAGCGACGAACAACGCTTTGCAGATTTTGGTACATGTCGTCTAAGCAGCGGAGCAAGCCTGAAGGATTGCAAAATAGGTTATCGCACCTATGGCAAACTCAATGAAGCCAAAAGCAATGCCATATTAATTCCCACCTGGTATGGTGGCTCGTCACAAGAACACGCTTACCTTGCTGAAAGCCAATACATCAATCCCGAGAATTTCTTTATTATAATTGTCGATGCAATTGGCAATGGCGTATCAGTCTCTCCCTCGAATAGCCAGTCACAACCACTGGGGCAATTTCCGACTTTTACTATTACAGACATGGTAACTGTGCAGCATCGTTTGATAACAGAAAAGCTGGGAATAACAAATTTAGGCTATTTGCATTCTAAGGTTGGAAGTTCGCTTATCCGTCGCAATACCGAAAAGCCTCTGGTGGTTGGAAAATGAAATATAAGGGTCGGCTTTGTGCCATTTGCCGACTTTGAACCTTGAGTCAATGAACGACTCTTGTGCACGTGAAGCAGACCTTGGCTCATTAAGATTTTAATGACACGAATGAGGTAATCAACGGTCATGCTACTAATAAAAATTGAATGGCTGCTTTAGCCGAATACCTATGACAAAGCTCCAACATAAAACTGATAATTCGAGACTAATTCTCCGTACTAGAAGAACACACTTCTGCAATGCTATCTAATTGATGCAATACCCCGCACTCTTTAACCTTCTTATCATGATCGCAAGCAGAACGAATTGAAATCAGTGTTTCTTGTAGTACTTTTAATTCAGCTATCCGATGTTCGATATCGTCAACATGCTTATCTATTGTAGTATTAACGTTTTCGCAGCTATTCTCTGGGTTTGCTCGGGTTTCCAGTACTAATTTAATTTCCTCGATTGTCATATCTAATGCGCGACATTGCTTTATAAACAATAACTGCTTCAGTGCATCTTCAGAGTAGCTTCGATAATTCGATGCCGTTCGCTCAGGTGCAGCCAATAGTGATTTACGCTCATAAAAACGAATTGTCTGAATACTTAACCCTGTCTTAGCTGCCAGAAGCCCAATTTTCATTTTAACTTGCCTAAAGCTTGACTCTATACCAAGTATAGAGTTTACACTCGCGTTATAGGTGAGTAAAGCGAGTGTTTTTATGAGTGGTTGTGGGTGCGAAATTGAGATAAAAGACCAAGAACAAAAGGCAGTTCTCTACTGGCTATTGGGCATCAATGCTGTGATGTTTATCATTGAAATGAGTGTAGGGTTACTCGCTGACTCAACAGCACTTATTGCAGACTCCCTTGATATGTTGGCTGACGCAGTCGTTTACGGTGTTGGTATATATGCAGTAGGGAAAACAATTGTTCACAAAGCCAATGCTGCAAAGGTAAGTGGATATTTTCAATTGGCATTAGGCCTATTAATTTTGTTTGACATAGCTCGTCGCGCAACCTTTGGAAGTGGGCCTGAATCTATGCTTATGATGGGCATGGGCGGTGTTGCACTTATCGCTAACGTTATATGTTTGGCGATAATCAGAAAACAAAAAAATGGCGAGGTGCATATGCGAGCAAGTTGGATATTCTCGGCAAACGACGTCATTGCAAACATAGGAGTGATATTGGCGGGTGTGATGGTTTATCTATTCGATACTCGTTGGCCTGATTTGGTCATAGGTTTTATTGTGTCTATCGTTGTGTTACGAGGCGCAGTCTTAATTCTAAAAGACGCCAGACAGGAATTCCGTGAAAACAGCTCGACGAATGGAGAGATCGTATGAATTTCACTCAAGCAGCAAAACCTTACATACTTCAAAAACTGAGCGCCGCGCATCAATCCCTTTCGAACAATGACAATAAAGCAGGATTTAAGGCCTTAGAGGATGCTCATGTCATCGGTCAGCACTCAACATACCACCACACACGAGTGCATTATGAAATGCTTAAATTTGGAATAGAACGCCGCGACCTTAAAGAGATATTTGGACAAATTTTTAGAATGCTAGGTGCGCTGACTAAAACTCCAATTGGCTTATTGCCTGAGGGCAATACTGGTGGGGCAAACGTGAGTCCATTCAAGTCAATGTCTATTTCACCCGAAAACAAAGCCATATTGGAAAAAATTAGAAATGCACAGTCATAACCATTCACACTCGCAAGAGAATTCAACCGACGCGTCTAAACGTATTGGATGGGCGTTTTTCTTAAATGTGGTGTTCACTGTTATTGAATTCATTGGTGGATGGCTTACCAACAGCACCGCTATTATGGCTGACGCAGTGCACGATTTGGGTGATAGTCTTTCCATTGGTACAGCGTGGGGATTAAACAAGCTTAGCGATAAAGATTCTAATCAAACATTCTCATACGGCTACAAAAGATTTTCCTTACTCGGTGCATTGATTAACGGTATTGTGCTGACGGTAGGCTCCATTTGGATATTGCTTGAAGCGATACCTCGTTTGGCTGAGCCTGAAATGCCCCAAGTTGAAGGGATGGTTTTATTGTCTATCTTTGGGATGGCAGTAAACGGCTTTGCGGCTTATAAACTGAGTGAGGGAGACTCATTAAATGAGCGAGTCCTCAACTGGCATTTGCTGGAAGATGTGCTTGGTTGGGTAGCAGTATTTATCGTGTCCATCGTCTTAATGTTTAAGCCTTGGCCTATTTTAGATCCAATCTTATCCATTGGCTTTACTTTGTTCATCCTTTTCAATGTGTTCCGCAATCTCAAAGAAACCCTAATGCTGTTTTTGCAAGCAACGCCCGATGAAGAACAGCTTTCAAAGATTCGAAGCGATTTACTGGCAAACGATAAGGTAAGTGATCTTCATCATTTTCATATTTGGTCTCTAGACGGTGAGCGTAACGTAATGACGGTCCATCTTGTTCTTGATGAAGATGTCAGTCTTGAGCACCTCCAATCACTCAAAGAAAACATACACAGTTCGTTAGAAAAGTATAAATTTGAACATACGACAGTTGAGCTGGAGTTTGCTAATGAACAATGTCGTGACGAAGTGAATTAGGCTTGGTAACCTTTCATACATGAAAAATCTAAAACGCATAAGTTACATCGTGATCTCGCTGATACTCTTTCAGTCGTTTTCTGCTGTGGCGAATTCGTTAGATTTTCATGCAATAGACATTCAGCACTTGCAACACGAGCATAAGCATTCTGAGCACGAGCAAGTGCAGTCTGAGCTGTCTGCCAATGAAACCAGTGATAAAGTAAGTACAGAGCACCACAATCCTGCTGATTGTCACCATTGCGGCCACTGCCATGGCACACATGCACAATGGGTCAGTCAGAGTCATATCAACAGTCTGAAAACAGTGGTTTCAGTCCACAATTTCAACTATTTAGATGCGGTAATTGACGCACCTATTAACCGCTTACTTCGCCCCCCCAAAATTACTTCCTAGTACGTTTTTTCGATAGCACCGCGCTGATAACACTCGCGATGCTATCGAAAAAACGTACTAGGAAGTAATTTTGGGGGGGCGAAAACCAACAGATTTGTAGACAAAAGTGTCCAAGCGCCCATACGAGAAACGCTGACTCTTGAGGACGCTATTAGACTAACACTTGCCAATAATCCAAGTCTGTATGAGTTTAAATTTAAACAACGTGTTATAGACGGAGAGTCAAAAACGGCGGCGCTTAAACCCGCATTGAATGCAGGGGTTGAATTAGAGAACTTTTTGGGAACTGGCGAGGTATCAGGTCTCAAAGAGCTTGAAGTTACCTTGACATTATCATCAGTGTTACAGCTCAATGATAAGCCAGCAGCAAGGTTGAATGTACTCTCTGAACGAAGAATACAGCAAGATGTTGAAAAGCGAATACTCACCTTAGATATCCTCGGTGAGCTTAATCGTCGTTACATCAAAGTACTCGTATTGCAGGCGAACTTAGACGTCATAAAAGATGCAGAGGCACTTGCACTTTATACATTGAATGCCGTAACGAAACGCGTTGAAGCAGGCGCGTCCCCCTTGTTAGAACAAAAACGTGCCCAAGCTGCGCTGGCCCAAGCAAAGCTCGATGTTAATCTAGCTCAACAGGACCTAACGTTTGCCTTGCGCAGTTTATCCATCATGTGGGGGGAGCAGGTACCGAGCTTTAAGCGTGTGGAAGGCGATCTTTTTGCTTTTAATAAGATTGAGTCGTTTGATGCGCTGGCAGTCGCAATCCAAAATAGCCCTCACATTGACCTATACGCTAAACAAAGCCGTGTGCAAGCGGCGCAGCTTCGTTTAGTGCAAGCGAATAACCGCGCTGATATTGAGTGGTCAGCGGGGCTTCGCAGAATGCAAGGTATTGATGAAACAGCACTGGTTGCCGGAGTAAGCGTTCCATTGTTTCAAAAAGAACGAAACCTTGGTGAATATGAAGCAAACAGGGCACGTCTTGACGCAATAGAGCAGCAAAGACAAAGCAACGTTCGAAGCCTATTACATTCAGTTAATCAAGCGTTAGGCGAACATACACGAGCATTGCTAGAGATTGACACACTTCAGCGCAAGGTGATTCCTCCGTTAAAGGGCGCGTTAGATTTAGTCGAGAACGCCTATTTGGAGGGCCGTTTCAGCTACTTGGAATGGGTAACTACTCGACAAGAATTTCTGACAACCCGGCTGACATTAATAGAGGCAGCGTCTCAAGTTCACTTAAGCAAAACAGAAATTGAAACACTCACAGGTCTCGCGCTGACGAATGAGCACAATGATGACTCATTTCACCCAAGTCACAAAAGCAATTGGCAGCAGTCATCTAACATTTCGATAAGAAGTCATGATTATGAATAAATTCACAATACAAAAAGTACTTATTTCTATCTTCACCCTTAGCCTTTATAGCCTAACCGCAATCGCAGGAGGTAAACACAGTGATGTAAGTTCCAGCGATCAAGACAATCACGCAGGTGAAGTCGTAAGAATGAGCAATGAAACAGCAATTCAGAATGGTATTTCTGCAACTCCCGTGCTCGCACGCGATATTGCGTTAACGAGTACGCTTTATGGGCGAATTAGTGCAGACCCCGCCTCATTAAGTCATATAAGAGCACGGTTTGACGGTGTTATTAAAGATGTAAAAGTCAACATTGGCGATTCCGTTAAGAAAGGTGATATTTTAGCGGTTGTTGAGTCCAATGAGAGTTTAAAAAGTTATTCCATCACGTCACCTTTTGATGGCAATGTGATTGCGCGACATGCGAATAATGGTGAGTTATCAAACGGGCAAGTACTTTTTTCGTTAGCTAACTATAAAAACGTATGGGCACAGCTGACCGTTTTTTCACAAATGCTTAGCAGCATCAAGGTTGGACAGTCAGTTGAACTAAGCCACGCAGGTTTCAACCAAACCTCCAAGATTGCATATATTACGCCTTCAGCTGATGGCAATCCACACTCTCTTGCCAATGTAGCTGTCGATAATAGTACTGGATATTGGCCACTCGGTACGCTGGTCAAAGCACAAGTTACGACGTCAACTAAGTCAGTAAGTCATTCGGTTCCTCTATCTTCTGTGCAAGAGTATGAAGCCAAACAAGTTGTTTTTGTGGTTGAGGGTGATGAGTATGCGCCCAGAGCGGTAGAGCTTGGTGTCTCAGATGGTCACTATATCGAGGTTATCAGTGGCCTTGAAGCAGGCGAACGCGTCGTGGCTTCCAATAGCTACATAATTAAAGCAGATTTGGAAAAATCGGAGGCAGGCCATGATCATTAATGCCTCACTACAACTGATATTTCCCTGTCAAATGGCGTGTAGTTCTAAGGGAGGTTTAAGATGCTAGTTTCCATTATTCGTACCGCAATCGAAAAGCGCGGTATTTTTCTGATGCTTTCCTTTTTGGTGATTGGATTAGGCCTATTCAGTTATCAAAAGCTGCCTATTGATGCCGTACCCGATATCACCAACGTTCAGGTACAAATCAACACACAAGCAGAAGGTTATTCACCGCTTGAAACTGAACAACGTATCACCTTTTTGGTAGAAAACGCTTTGGCAGGATTACCAAACTTGGACTACACACGTTCACTATCGCGCTATGGCTTATCACAAGTGACGGCCGTTTTTGAAGAAGGCACGGATCTCTATTTTGCCAGAAACCTCATAAACGAACGGCTAGGCATTATCAAAAGCCAATTGCCCGATGGTATTGAGCCTAAGATGGGGCCGATTGCCACAGGTTTGGGTGAAATTTACATGTACACGCTTAGCGCGAAGCCCGGCACAGTAACTGTCGATGGCAGAAAATTTGATGCAATGGCGCTTCGAGAGTTACACGATTGGGTGGTGAAACCTCAACTGGCCTTGGTTAAAGGGGTAACAGAGGTTAATGCTATTGGGGGGTTTACCAAACAGTATCATGTGAAGCCTAATCCTCAACTTATGCTTAATTACGGCGTTAGTACTGACGATTTATTGCGGGCATTAAATCGAAATAACGCTAATCAGGGCGCTGGGTACATTGAACGCAACGGCCAGCAAATACTAGTACGTTCACAAGCGAGACTTTCGAGCGTTGAGGACATCGGTAACGTGGTGGTAACGCTTACAAACCGATCTCCCGTCACGGTAAGTGACATTGCAGAGGTCGCCATCGGTAAGGAGCTTAGAACGGGCGCTGCAACACGAGAAGGTCAAGAGACGGTGTTGGGCACAGCTATGATGCTAATAGGCGAAAATAGCCGAGCTGTTGCGCTAGACGTGGCTGATAAAGTGGATGAAATCCAAGCAAGCCTGCCAGAGGGCGTAATTATCCAAAGTGTATACGATCGCACTACGCTCGTGGATAAAGCCATCAATACAGTACAAAAAAACCTTGTTGAAGGCGCACTACTCGTTATTGTTGTCTTATTTTTATTGCTGGGCAATATACGGGCAGCAATTATCACCGCCGCTGTCATCCCACTTGCCATGCTTGCCACAATAATAGGCATGGTACAAACGGGCGTTAGCGCGAACCTAATGAGCTTAGGTGCGTTAGACTTTGGACTGATTGTTGACGGAGCGGTTATTATCGTCGAGAACTGTATTAGGCGATTAAGTGAATCGCAGCGGCGAACGGGTGCAATACTGCCTCTTAAAGAACGGCTGGAAGTCGTATTTGAGGCAACGAATGAGGTGATACGCCCAAGTCTATTTGGCGTGATGATAATCACGATTGTGTACATTCCTATCTTTAGCTTAACAGGTGTCGAAGGGAAGATGTTTCACCCAATGGCGGCTACCGTAATATTGGCATTGCTAGCGGCAATGGTATTTTCAATCACCATTGTGCCCGCAGCTGTTGCTATGTTTATGTCAGGCAAAGTCAGTGAAAAAGCGAGTCCAATAATCACTGGGGCTAAATCAGTTTACCGCCCTGTACTGGAGTGGGCATTAAAATTACGATGGTTGGTAGTAGGTGCAGCAACATTACTCGTAGTTATCAGTGTTTGGTTTGGGATGCGCCTAGGTTCTGAATTTGTGCCGCAACTAGATGAGGGTGACATAGCCCTTCATGCAATGAGAGTGCCCGGCACAGGAATTGAACAAGCTGTCGATATGCAAAAACGGCTTGAACAGGTCATTATGCAATACCCACAGGTAAACACCGTATTTGCTAAAACGGGTACTGCTGAGGTGGCTACTGATGCTATGCCACCCAACGTCACTGACACTTTTGTAATGCTAAAACCAATTGATGAATGGCCAAACCCTGCATTATCGAAAGCGGAATTTGTCGAGCAATTGGAGAGGGATCTTCAAAATGTACCCGGCAATAACTATGAGTTTACGCAACCTATACAGATGCGCTTTAACGAATTAATTAGTGGCGTTAGGGCAGATTTAGGGATCAAGATATATGGTGATGATCTGGATAAGCTGCGGGATTCAGCTGGTGATGTTTTATCCGTATTACAAGATATTCCGGGCGCTGCTGATGCACGAGTAGAACAAGTAGATGAGATCCCCATCTTCACGGTGAACCCGAAGCCTTATGCGCTGGCGCGTTACAACTTAGACGTAACTGACTTGCAAACGTGGTTAAGTGCATCAGTTGGCGGCAAAGAAGCTGGTTTGGTATTTGAAGGCGACAGACGCTTTGAGATTGTTGTTCGTTATCCTGAAGAGATTCGCAATGATTTAGAAGCGCTGGGAAATATACCCATCATGACCAATGATGGTGAGTATGTGCCAATCGCCGAGGTGGCTGAGCTTGAATATACCAATATACCCAGTCAAATAAGTCGAGAAAACGCAAAACGCCGTATCGTCGTCACAGCAAATGTGAGAGATCGTGATTTAGGCTCTTTTGTCAATGATGCTAAAGAGCAAATCGCAGCCAATGTGGCACTGCCGAGTGGTTATTGGATAAGTTATGGTGGAACGTTTGAGCAATTGGAAAGTGCAAGTCAACGACTGAGCTTGGTTGTGCCCGCAACGCTTTTCCTGATCCTTGCATTACTTGTGATTGCATTTGGCTCAGTCAAAGACGCCTTGATAATTTTCACAGGCGTCCCTTTGGCATTAACTGGCGGCATCTTTGCTCTTTGGATCAGAGATATGCCTCTTTCAATATCGGCAGGGATTGGTTTTATCGCGCTCTCTGGTATTGCTGTATTGAATGGTCTGGTAATGCTGTCTTTTATCAGGCAGAGGATGGAAGAGACTGGCGAGTTGGTAAACTCGATTATTGATGGTGCAATGACTCGCTTGCGGCCAGTGCTGATGACAGCGTTAGTGGCGAGTCTTGGTTTCGTGCCCATGGCGCTTAACGTAGGTACTGGCGCAGAGGTGCAGCGACCTCTGGCAACGGTGGTCATTGGTGGGATCATATCCTCTACCTTGTTAACTCTGGTTGTACTACCTGTACTCTATAGACTCGTTCACTATAAGGTGAATTAGCAGCACTGGGGCATTTGGGTTTATAAATCAATGCCCCGGATTTACTTACCCCCATGACGATCATTCGACTTCTTTTGACAAAATGGGGAGGTGGCTCGTAAATCGCTTTGTAATAAAAATTTGGAGTTGTAGGGTTGGTTATCAATTGTAATATTCAACATTCGGCTTTTGGAGGCGCATCCTGTGGACTATTGTGGTCTGAATAACTGCTTTATGCCACTGAAGAGTCAGTCAGAATAAAGCATATTAACTTCCGCTTATGGTAAATATCGGAATCAAGAGCAGAGAGCCCTGAACGTCTGCTGTTTGTCTTTAGCCGACTTTGACCATACAGAGGGTTCCGACCAAGTTTTGCACAAAACGGAGTTTTCGCCATTTGACCAAATTTTCAACTTCCAACCTTAGAATGCAAATAGCCCAAATTTACATGCCATTGTTGGCCTGTCTATGGGCGCTATGCAATCCCTTCAATGGGCTGTTCATTACCCAGGTTTTGCTACCCGATATGCTTCGATCATTGGTTCTCCTAAGCTCGCCGCATTCGACATAATAAACTGGTCCACAAGAATAAAACTGATGACCTGGCACCTGGAGTGCCAGTGCCAAACTCCGCTTGAAGTTATGGCCGCAATGCGAATGCTAGGACAAACACCAACTAGTCTGACAGAGACGTTTGAGGGCCTGGACGTTGAAGCCGAAATAGCCAAACGCGCAAAAAGCGCCCAGCTACCCGCCGGGCAAACCTGGAACAAAATCAGACAGGCTCAGGCCATGCTTACGTATAATATTACCGCGCAGTTCGACAATGATTTAGTCAAAACCGCAAAAGCCATCAATGAAAAGTTACTGATTATTGTAAGTAAGGGAGATCGGGTGGTAAGTCCGGGGCCAGCAACAGCGTTGGCCAAGCTAAGTAATGCAACACTACTCGAACTGGACAAAGGCTGTGGACATGCCGACCCTTGGTGTGACGCAGAAACTTTCAGTAATGCATTGCGGGAATTTCTGGCCGAATAGCGCTTATTTCACCGGTTCGGCAAGGGTATTTGGAGATTAGTATTCGTCATCAAACGCCGGGCCGGCGTAGTTGTCGAACCGTGAAAACTGGCCCTGGAAAGTCAGACGACAGGTACCGATGGGACCGTTACGCTGCTTACCAATAATAATTTCTGCGATGCCCTTGTATTCACTGTTTTCGTGATAGACCTCATCGCGGTAAATAAACATGATCAAGTCAGCATCCTGCTCGATAGAGCCGGATTCACGCAAGTCTGAGTTAACCGGGCGTTTATCGGCACGTTGTTCCAGACTCCGGTTTAGCTGTGACAGGGCAACTACCGGAATATTAAGTTCCTTCGCCAGCGCTTTCAATGAGCGCGAAATCTCGGCGATCTCCAATGTCCGGTTATCGGCTAATGACGGTACACGCATAAGCTGAAGGTAATCCACCATGATCATGCTTAAGCCACCGCGTTCACGGGCCAGTTTACGCGCCCGGCTTCGCACATCCATTGGTGTCAGACCGGAAGAGTCATCCACGTAGAGATTGTCTTTCTCTTTCAGCATCGCCATGGTGTTTGAGATACGCGCCCAGTCTTCATCGTCTAACTGCGCGGTACGGATTTTGGTTTGGTCTACCCGGCTCAACGACGCCAGCATACGCATCATGATCTGTTCGGAGGGCATCTCCAAACTGAATACCAATACCGGCTTGTCTTCAGCCAGCATGGCGTTTTCACACAGGTTCATCGCAAAGGTGGTTTTACCCATGGATGGACGCGCCGCTACAATGATGAGATCAGACCCTTGCAGACCACTGGTTTTTTTATCCAGATCCTGAAATCCTGTTGTAACACCGGTCACTTCTTTGTCGGTTTTGATCAGGGTTTCCAATCGGTCGATGGTTTTTCCCAACACCGACTCGATGCTCTGCGGCCCTTCCGATTCGCCGGTCCGGCGCTCAGCAATTTCAAATACCTTGCTTTCGGCCATATCCAGAATGTCGGCACTGTCGCGACCTTCCGGGTTGTAGCCCACTTCAGCGATCTCATTCGCCACCCCGATTAACTCACGGGTAATGGCTCGCTCGCGGATAATTTTGGCGTAAGCAGTGACGTTGGCTGAACTGGGCGTATTGCGCGCAAGCTCACCCAAATAAGCAAAGCCACCGGCATCCTCTAGCTGGTCATTTTTTTCCAGCACTTCGGAAACGGTAATCAAATCAACCGGATTACTGTTGGCCAGCAAATCCAGAATTGCTTTGAAAATGATTTGGTGAGAACGGTTGTAAAACTCGGTGTCAGTAACCAGCTCGGTAACTTTATCCCAGGTTTCCGGATCGATGAGCATACTCCCCAATACCGCTTGTTCAGCCTCTATGCTGTGCGGCGGTATTTTGAGCTTCTCAACACTTTTGTCGGAACTGGAAGAAACGGCTTTCACGTAACCTGACTACCTGTGTAATTAACCAAACCCGTATTATGCGATATTTCATGTCACGAAGAAACCACAATGGCGCACTACATGATGAACAATCCGTTGACCGTATCTTTACGTTACCCGTCTCTAAAAGACTTGAACATATCGAGAATACTGCCAGCATGATAATCTGAATCCCTAGCCGTGCCGTACTGCCACGATAATAGTTAACCACCTATCGGAGCCCCTATGCCAGCGACATCCAACACGTTTAGCACATCGGTAAAACGCACAATCAAACAATGCGTTTTCGGCATTTTTGCGAGTAGCGCAGTAGTCAGTACTTTTGCCGACTCACTGGTAGACATCGAGAGTTATCCAGAACCGGGGGCGTCGCGCCCTATGCCTACATTTAAAGTAGATGCGGCCTGGCCGACGTTGCCCGACACATGGCTGATTGGGCAGGTTCCGGGGCTAGCGGTAGATAAACAGGACAATGTGTGGCTGTTACATCGACCAAATTCATTGAGCGGCCTGGATCTGGCTTTGGAACAATCCCCTAAAACCGGACTGTGCTGCGAAGCGGCGCCTCATGTATTACAACTTTCCCCCGAAGGTAAAGTGCTCAACAGCTGGGGCGGCGAGTCAATTTCACCTTCGTTAAATGGCGTGAATCAGTGGCCACAAACTGTGCATGGCCTGTACGTGGACGACAAGAATACAGTCTGGGTGGGTGGCAACGGTAAAGGTGATCACGTAGTACTGAACTTTACCGCCGACGGTAAATTTATTCGTCAGTTTGGTGAACGCAACAACACCGACGGCAACATGAGTGAATCGGCTCTGGGCAACCCGGCAGACATTCATCACGACACGCACACCGGCGAAGTCATCATCGCCGATGGCTACATCAACAAACGTATCATTGGCTTCGATACCAACAGCAATGAATTCTCAAGACTATGGGGCGCATACGGCACTGCGCCGGGCGGCGGTACCCGCGATGGCGACTTTGATGTATCACAAGCCACAGCCGGCGCTGATGGCATTAATTTAACAGCCCGCAACTTTGGCGACATTGTGCATTGCGTAACTAAGTCACCCGATGGCCGTATTTACGTGTGTGACCGCCGCAACAACCGTCTGCAAATCTTCAAGGACGACAGTGAAGGCAACATGACCTTTGTTCGGGATCTGGTTATCTCGGGGGAAACCATGGGCCTGGGCACCGCTACCGACGTGGCGTTTTCACCTGACAACAAATACCTGTATGTTGCCGACATGATGAACGGCCGTATCTGGGTCCTCTGGCACGACAGCTATGAAGTCCTCGGCAGCTTTGGCCGCAACGGCCGCTACGCTGGGCAATTTACCTGGTTGCACAGTGTTGTGGCTGACAGCAAAGGGAATTTATACACATCAGAAGTCTCTACCGGACGTCGGGTACAGAAGTTTGTTTTAGAGAAATAAGTAATCGCGGTCGTGGAATAGTGCCCCCGGGTCAGGGGGCTGTGTTCGTTAGGAAGATGTTGTAGTTGCGCTATACCCTTCTTTAAATCCTTCTATAAACCCGGGGCCAGCTAACCCCAACAGCAAGCACAAAGACCCAGCTAGCATTACATTACGACTATTCTTTCTGTATCCGATTGTGATCAACACGACGAAGAGAAGCAGGCTGATAAGTTCTAAATAAAACATGAAAAAATTCCTTTTTTAACAATACACCTAGTCTCCAAGTTTTATCGATTTCTTCGCGTTACGTCAATGGCGTTTGATTGTAGTGAGTAAGCCTTTTGGATAGTTCCCAGATATCGCTGTGCGATTCTGGGACTACGGACGAAAAAAGGGGAGTTGACAGCTCCCCTAATTCAAAACGCTTTTCTAAGTTTACTTGTCCAGCGTAATCCGGCCATTCACGGTAGACACTCTGACTTTGCCTTCACCGCTGCCCATGGTGAAATCAATCCAACGGCCCGGGCCATATTTTGACTTTTTGACTTCGGTGTCATTCAGGTTATTAATGATCTTGCCACCTGCATGCGCTTCTACTTCAAAACGGGCAGATACATCAGACTGGAAGGATAACTCGATGCGACCGCCTACCGAGTCCACTTCTACTTCGCCCCCTTTGGCCAGCGTCATATTGACTTTTGCATTGCCGTTTACCGACGCCATCGACAGTTCACTGACGTTGCCCAGCATCAGCTTAGAGTTGCCATTCACTGTTTCCAGTGAAATCTCTCTGCTGTTGCTTTGCAAGTCAATTTCGCCGTTCACGCTGGTTACTTCCAGGCTGTCTTCACTCACGTGCTGCACTTCCATATCGCCGTTTACCGATTCAATCACAAGGCTACCCGATACGTTAATCAACTCGATATCACCATTAACCGATTCTACGTTCACGCGGCGGGCAAGGTCTTCCAGTAAAATGTCGCCGTTCACAACTTCCACTGACGTACCGCCTTTCACGCCACTTACTTTTACATTGGCATTCACGGTTTCATAAGACACTTTGCTGTTCACCGGTACATAAACTACCAGGTCATCTTTTGAGTCGTCTTTGTCTTCCCAGCGATAATGATTGTTCTTCACTTCAACATCGATGACCACGGTATTCCCGCGCTTTTCAAAGGTAAATTCTTCGGTTAACTCGCCCAAGGTACCGCTTACCCTTACCTGATCTTTATCCCAGGTTTTGATTTCGGCTTTACCGTACACATGTTCCATTTCCACTGTTGGCGAACTGCTGGTGTCGAGCGTCTGATCGACTTTTTGCTGTGCCCAGGCCATTCCTGATACCGCCAGCACGATTGCACCTACACCAACTCGGCGCAGCAAAGATGAATTAAACGTCATATTCATGATCTATCCTCACAGTTAAATTTGTTGCCATTTGGGCGCGTGCACTCGCTCAATCAGGTCAATTTGTTGTTGATATACAGTTTGCAGCATGCGAAGCAAGGCTACGTTATTCGGATCGTGTTTGAGCGCCGACTTAATTGCGGCAGCTGCGTCTTCCAGTTCTGTTAGCTGGCTCTGCCAGTTATCCGTAAGCGCAGGTTTGTCCTGGTACGTTACCAACAGTGACGATTTCTGGCTTTCGTATTGTTCACTCAGTTGCGCAATTAACGCTGCGCTGTCAAGGCCAGGTTCTACTGGGCCTGATAAACTTGAAATACTGATCCACACGGCTACGGCTGGCACTAAGATACTTGCCGCTACTGCGCCGTATACCCAGGACTTAGGCTTAGGCTTAGCCTTGTCCGTGGCAGAAGGCTGCTGAGTAATCGCCAGTTCAATGCCCTGCCACAAATCGCGACCAGGCTGTACGTCTTGGGGGAGCGACGCTAGCTGTTGCTGTAAGCTGTCTTGTGATTTATTGGTCGTCATCACCTAACCACTCCTGTAATAACTGTCTTGCCCGATGAAACTGCGCTTTACTGGTGCCTGATGCCATATTCAGCATGTCGGCAATGTCCTCGTGTCGGTAGCCCTCTATGGCATGTAATACAAACACCTGCCGGGCCCGCTCGGGCAATTTCAAAATACATTTGTCGAGTTGCGATAAGTCTAACGACTCACTCGCGGTAATTTGTTGCTCATTCGCACTGTCGAGCCCAAACATACGCTGAAACCAGCCTCGCTGTTTGCGCATATACGATATCGTTACGTTGGCTGTTACGCTGTGCAGCCAGGTTGAGAACTGGCTTTTCTGCGAAAAATTAGCCAGCTTCTGCCACACCTGAACAAACACTTCCTGGGTAGCATCTTCAGCGAGTGCCGCATCGCCGGTCAGTCGTAAACTCAGTGCGTACACTTGCCCCACATACTTTTGATAAAGCTGCTGGTAAGCCTGCACATCACCTTGCATCGCTGCCTGCAAGTGCTGTTGTAATTGTTGTTGCGCAAATGCGTCGGTAGCATCCACTACATTTCCCTGACCGACTGTCATGTCATTGGGCTCTCTTTCGTTATTTTCTTGTTGTTACAGGGCATTAGTCGCAACGTCTTTAGCGAAGGTTTAAAACGCATTTCATTTTTTTTAATAAAAAAGTCCGCTACCATAATAACCGTTAATCAATAAAAAAGGACGCTGCTGTGATTGTTTCTGCGTTGTATGCGGGGCAACCTGCTCCACTTGGCCCCCGAAAGGCACTATCGGCGATATGCAAACAGCCGGTGGACAAACTCACTGTGCATGTTGATCGCACCGACGAAGACCAACAAGCCAATTTGCGTTTACATGGCGGCCCTGAAAAAGTTCTGCACCAGTTTAGTGTGGCAAGCTATGACACCATTAAAGCTCAGTACCCTGAGCTGGCAGACAAGCTGCTGCCCGGCAGTATTGGTGAAAATATCTCAGTAGACGGCATGACTGACGAAAATGTGTTTATTGGTGATGTGTACGCCTTTGGCAATGTTATTGTTCAGGTAGGTGCGCCTCGAGCGCCATGCAACAAAATTAATCATCGCTTTGAAACACCCAACCTGGACCGTTTTACGGGAAATCAGGGCGTAACAGGCTGGTACTACCGAGTAAAACAGACCGGCGTGATTAATGTGGGTGATGCGGTATCGTTACTGGAACGGGCTGACAATACCGTTAGCGTTGGTGATCTGATGCGCACCGTTTATAACCCTGAGTATTTTAGTCACGCCGCTAAGCTTGTAAGCATACCTGTATTAGATGACGAATGGCGGGGTAAATGTGAAAAGGCTGCAGCAAAAGCCGCTAAATAAACACCCTTCCGGTAAAGTGCCCGTGTTTTGCTACGGCACCTTGCTGTTACCCGCGTTACAGAAAACGTTATTTGGTAAGCGTATACGCGCTCAATCTGCAACGCTTTATGGCTGGCAACGTCTGATTAGCCCGGACGGCTACTGGTTTGTCACTCCGAACTCATCGGCATCAACAAAAGGCAAAATACTATGGTTGTCTGAGTCGCAACTCGCCACCTGTGACGATTGGGAAGACGTGCCATATTATGAACGAGAGTGTGTTCGGGTTAAACGTGGACATGCCCGAATCACGACTTGTGTTTATACCCGACGTGGCGCTAAAGGCAAACCACCCACTACATCTGCTTTATCCCGCTATACACTCCCCCGTTTATTAGCCATTGCCAGGGGGATGTAGTACATCAGTAATCGCAAGGGGGATGCTGTGCCACTATCTGGCTGGCTGACTGTTTTAATAAGGCCTGGACGTCAGCTGGTACATCTAACGTATGAAAAGTGGAAAGCAAATCTACCGGCTGTCCGGTTATCGTCTCTGCAAGTACAAACGCTGTGAGCAAAGTACCGGTAATATTAGCGTGATTGCCATCCGACGCATACAGTTCAATATTAGCGTTAACGGAAACAACCCATTCCCAGCTTAATCCAATCGGTGCCACACATGCACCGGTTTGAGCAGCGATTCCCTGGTGAATTCGATGTACATAAGTCGTTTCCGTTGTTGAACCTTTCAAACCCCACTCGGGAAAAAGAACCGGTGTCGCATAATTGAGTATAGCCCGCTGGATCAATGATACAGCCCCGTCCGTTGGGTAGGTTTGGCTCTGTGATGTGGAGTAACGCTGGGCTTGCAATACAACATGACTCCAGGTTTGCGAATCAATTTCTGCCTGAACCTGAGGATCTTCTGCATGTTGATACAAATAGGCAAACGAATTGACTCGCTTCACCTCAATAGATTTAGTGGGCTCGAGCGCCTGTAGTACCATGGTCAGCATATCGGGCAAATTTACCAGCGCAGAGTGACTGTTTCCCATCATCAGCACCGTGACAGAATCAGGGTCAAGAGGAGACGGGCCCGTCGGCAACGTTATAAGAGGTGGTATTGGTTCAGGCTCATTATTATTTTCCGAGGATGCCCCTGAGCCGCCACAAGCGCAGAGTATTGTTACCAACATAGGAAAAAAAACAGACTTCGCTGCCTGCGCCAGGTAATTAACTTGCATATCCAAACTCGAACCACATACACAAGCAAACATTAACAGGCCAAATCGCTTCACGCACGCGCTTTTATTGTCTATTATTTGAACAATAATTACACAGGACAATACAGCATGGACGTAAAAACAATGATTGATGCCATCCTCGCCAAAGAAGGTGGCTATGTGAATCACCCGGCGGACAGGGGTGGCCCTACCAACTTTGGGATCACTCAAAAAACCTTGTCTCGCTATCTGGAAGTCGTCGTGACCGCGGATATGGTAAAAGCCATGGATATCGAAACCGCCCGTGATATCTATGAGCTTAACTACTACCGAAAACCCCGTATCGACAAGCTCCCCGACGCCTTACAACCCTTCTTATTTGATTCCGCGGTCAACCACGGCCCACGGCGCGCCATAAAGTTTCTGCAGGAAGTGTGTAACGACGCCGGCTTTGGGCCGTTATCGGTAGATGGCTTAATGGGGCCTAAAACCAAGGCGCAGGCATTTGCCTGCCTTGAAGCGCTGGATGAATGGATGCTGGTTGCGCTGGTAGAAGAACGTCAGATGTTCTACGTAGAAATTGTTACCAACGACGATACACAACTGGCATTTCTGAAGGGTTGGCTGGCCCGGGCAAGAAGTTTCCTGCCTTATCAGGCTATCGCATAAGGAGAGGAACATGAGCAAGTTATTGGAAAACCCGGTTTCAGCTATTGCCACATCGGTGTCAAAAGGCGTCGAAACCGTTGCAGGTGTATTTACCACGAATAAGGAAAAGGACGCTCAGCGCTCGGCCGACGAACAAATGGCGTTGTTACGCGCTTATCAGGCTGAGTTTAATAAACTGGAAAATCGCAATTGGGTCGATTCACTGGCAGACGGATTTAATCGACTCATACGTCCTATGATCGTGTCGCTGATCCTGTTTATTTTTGTGGTTGCCTATATTTCACCTTCTCACCTGGCTGAAATAACCCTCGCCATCAGCGCCATACCCGACGGTTACTGGACCTTACTCAGTGTCATTATTGCTTTTTATTTTGGTGGCCGAATGCAGTTAAAAAGTCAGCAGTTCCGGTTTAGCGAAACTCAGGCGCAAGCCGTCAAAGCGCTGATTGAAACCAAAGCTGAATTCAGAAAGCTGGAAATTGACAATGATGAACCTGACCGGTTAATCGGCGACAGCGCGGCCAAGGATAGCGACTTTGACAAGAGTCGCGCGGCACAAATTAACACAGTGGTTGAGACCGCGCTGCAACATGCGGTTACAGACCCTGGCGACGACAAGCAAAAAGCCGCGAATAAAGAAGCGCTTAGCAACAAGGTTTCTGAAATGCTAAACGAAACACCGGAAACCTTAACAGCACGCCGAAAGTTCGGTCCTCGAAAACTAGGCCGGCGCTAGGTTTACATTGCTTTGTATAAGTAACCCATTGCTTGGTACTGCAGGCATAAAAAAACCGCGCCTGAGCGCGGTTTTTTCAAATCGTTTAGCAATTAAGCTTCAGCGATAATTACAACTTTAGCAGTTGCCATTACTTCTGAGTGCAATTGCACGTCGATGTCGTATTCACCAGTTTCACGCAGAGTACCAGTAGGCAGTTTAACTTCTGCTTTAGCTACTTCTACGCCAGCTGCAGTAATTGCATCTGCGATGTCACGAGTACCAACAGAACCGAACAGTTTACCTTCTTCACCAGCTGGTGCAGCAATAGTAACTTCGCCCAGTTCAGCAATTTTAGCAGCACGTGCTTCGGCAGCAGCCAATTGCTCAGCAATTTTCGCTTCCAGTTCAGCACGACGCTGTTCAAATTTTTCAACGTTCGCTTTAGTTGCAGGAACTGCTTTACCCTGAGGGAAAAGGAAGTTACGTGCAAAACCAGCTTTAACAGTGACAGTGTCACCCAGACCGCCCAAGTTGGCGATTTTATCCAGTAGGATGATTTCCATCGATGCTACCCCTTATTCTTCGCCAAATTACTTATGAGAGTCAGTGTACGGAAGCAACGCTAAGAAACGCGCACGCTTGATCGCACTAGACAGTTGACGCTGATATTTAGCGCTGGTGCCGGTAATACGGCTAGGTACAATTTTACCGCT
>CETO01047951.1_pt1 | contig 19782 bp, 16 predicted proteins | sample 531351 | NCBI WGS metagenome assembly CETO01 (sample SAMEA2622678, study PRJEB7988) | marine metagenome | isolation source: saline water (ENVO:00002010), including | reverse complement strand
TGTAGCGAACAGTATTCCTGCGACAATCGCGAGGTTGTTTTTAAACCGGACGGTCAGTAACAAGGAAAGAAGTTGCGTTTTGTCACCGATTTCAGCAATAGCAACAGTGGTTAATGAAGAAAGAAAGGCTTCCATTAATGATTCCGGCGGGACAGTACAGACATAAGACAACAGCCGGCGTCCCGCTCTGGACCGGTTATTGTCTTAGGTCTTGCTAATAACTGTATGGCCTTTTGACCTACAACCACGTCGTTACCATGGAAATGCGTTCCAAGTGTGTTGATAACGACTCTCTTGCGAGAAAGCTACTCCCCTAACACGAAACAAGGCACAAGTGTGTACTTGTGCCTTGATGTCGATTGAGTTTACAGACTGTTTTGATTCCGCCAATCGTTTTGCGACAAACGACTGGCGTTCAGGATGAAAACCTACTCGTCCTCTTCAACCATGGTCATCAGTGACGTATTGCCGCCTGATGCTGTGGTATCGGTGCTAATGGTCTTCTCCGTCATCAGTCGCTGAATCAGTTTGTCATTATACTCAGCGGTGATCACTGGCAGGATAGCGCCTTCGCGCTCAGCCAGCATGGCCGTAATGTGGGCCGTACGCTCAGTATTACTGTCAACCACGACGCCAGCTAACTTCTCGTCCATTAACAGTGCGTCCAAATGACCCAGTTTAGCAACCTGGAACACAGCTTCAGGCGCACCTACTGCCTGGAATTTTTCTTTCACTGCCAGCGCTTCTTCGTAGAAGAGTTCAGATACAACCGACACTACGCAGTTACCCGTGGCCAATGCCGTTACAATCGAAAGCGCCCAGTATTCAAAGGTTACTTCTTTGTCGGCAAAACAGACCAGAATACCGCGTGGCTCAAGGTACAGTTTATTAGATTCACCTGTAGGCCCCGGCAAGGTGATGGGTTTTGCCAACTTCTTCTCGATACTCATCAATTGTGAACGGGCAGAAGCCAATGTGCGATTGAGGTCGTCAGCCAATTCTTCAACGATATCGACGGTTGCCAGTTTCGCCAGAAGCTGACGCACTTTAGATATACGCTCGTTAAGCGGTGTATGACGCCACAGTTCTTCGACTTCGCAGGCTTTACGCATAATAGTCGCGGCCTGACTTGCCTGTTCAGGTGTACCTGACAATGCATTATCCGGGCTGATATCATCCGCCAGCTGTGTAGGCTTAGGCGTGGCTTTTTCCATCATCAGGCGAGGCAGGTAGTTAGGACCGCCGGCTTTTGGCCCCGTGCCAGACAAGCCTCGACCACCAAACGGCTGAACGCCGACAATGGCACCGATCATGTTGCGGTTAACGTATACGTTACCCACTCGACAGCGTGCAGCGAGTTCGTTGGCGCGTTCTTCTATACGGGAGTGGATCCCCATCGTCAGTCCAAAACCCGTGTCGTTAATTTGCTGAAGTACGTTGTTCAGGTGTTTAGCCTTATATCGCACAACGTGTACAACCGGGCCAAATACCTCACGGGTTAACACACTTAAGTCACTGATCTCATAAAGCGTCGGCGGGAAGAAGGTGCCTGCCGCACAGTCTTCCGGCATAGACGACTGATACAGAAGCTTGCCATTTTCCTGCATGTACACTTCGTGCTCTTGCAGTGACTTGAGGGCTTTTTCGTCAATGACCGGGCCTACATCGGTACTGAGCCAGGCTGGGTCGCCGATCTGAAGCTCTTTCATGGCCCCTGTCAGCATGCTGATAATGGTATCGGCGATGTCCTCCTGCACGAATAACACGCGCAAAGCCGAACAGCGCTGACCGGCGCTTTGGAAACCTGAGTGCACTACATCGTCCACGACCTGTTCCGGTAATGCCGTTGAGTCAACAATCATACAGTTCTGGCCACCCGTCTCGGCAATTAGAGGCACCTGCTCACCGCCTCGTTGCGCCAGTACTTTTGATATGTAAGTACCTGTTTGCGTAGAGCCGGTAAACATAACCGCTTTAATGCGTTCGTCCGGCAGCAGCACACTGCCTACATCCGGCCCTTTGGCAATGACTAATTGCAAGGCATCATCAGGTAAACCAACGGCACGCATCATTTCTACTGCGCGAACCGCTATCATGCTGGTTTGCTCAGCAGGTTTCGCCACCACAGTATTACCGGTAACCAACGCCGCCACAACCTGACCAAGGAAAATGGCCAGCGGGAAGTTCCAGGGACTGATACACAGTACAACACCCCGTGGAACCAAACGTTCGTCCTGGCCTAATTCAACCGCACGCGCGGCGTAGTAGCGACAAAAATCAACTGCTTCACGAATCTCGTCAACCGAATCCTGTGTCACTTTACCGGCTTCGCGGATACACAGCGCAATCAATTCATCAGAATGGCGTTCAAGCGCATCGGCGAACTGATTCAGCAGCATTGCGCGTTCGCTGACCGGTCGCGCCGACCAGGCCGAAAACCCTTTGTCTGCAGTGTCCAGTGCAGTCCGAATTGCACTTTCACTGGCATAATGGTGATACCCGACAGCATCCTGACGATTCGCCGGATTTAGCACTGCCACCGCTCCTTCCGGCACGGCGCTGGTGTCGATTTGGTACTGTTCAGCCCAACGCGACAGACTGTATTTCAGCGTGTTCACCGTATTGAGATCGGTGATATCCAGGCCTTTTGAGTTAATACGTTCCGGGGCGTATAAATCTGACGCTTGTTGAATTTGCTTATTGTAGCGGTATGTCAGGCGCTGGGTTTTCTCTACCGGGTCATCCAGCAAGGCTTCAACAGGCTTGCTGTCGTCAACAATGGCGTTGACAAACGAAGAGTTTGCCCCGTTCTCTAACAGTCGGCGTACCAGATACGCCAGCAAGTCTTCGTGCACACCAACCGGTGCGTAAACCCGGCACTGAATTTGTTCTTCAGAAACTACCTGATCATACAAGGTATCGCCCATGCCATGCAGGCACTGGAATTCAAAACCTTGTTTGTCATCGCCGGCCAGTTCAATAATAACTGACGCAGTGTAAGCGTTATGGGTGGCAAATTGCGGGTAGATTGTATCCCGGTAAGCCAACAGACGGTTCGCACAGGCGTGATATGACACGTCGGTAGACGACTTGCGGGTGAATACCGGGAAGGCGTCCAGTCCGGCCATTTGGGTGAGTTTGATTTCTGTATCCCAATACGCGCCCTTTACCAGACGAACCATCATTTTACGGCCGACATCCTGGGTAAGCTCACGCAGCCATTCAATAACGTGCAGCGCGCGTTTTTGATAGGCCTGTACCGCCAGACCAAATCCATCCCAACCGGCCAGATCCGGGTCGCGGAATACGGTTTCGATGATATCGAGCGACGTTTCCAGACGATCTGCTTCTTCGGCATCTACCGTTAATCCGATATTGTATTCTTTTGCCATCAGACACAGGGCTTTCAGTCTGGCTGGCAGTTCGGCCATTACACGCTCGTATTGCACAAACTCATAACGCGGGTGAATAGCAGAAAGTTTGACTGAAATACCCGGTGATTTCCGCGGGCCTTTGCCGCCTGCGGCTTTACCGATGACCTTGATCGCTTTGACGTAGGATTCGTAATAGCGATCTGCATCTCTTGCTGTTCGTGCGCCTTCGCCGAGCATGTCATAGCTGTATACATAGCCTTTCTTTTCCTTGTCCTGCGCACGTTCAACTGCGTCTTCGATGGTTTCCCCCATCACGAACTGACGACCCATTACCTTCATGGCAATGTTCATTGCACGGCGAATAACCGGCTCACCCAGACGCCCCAGCGTCTTCTTCAGCAGGCCAAATTGTTCACTCTTTCGCTTGTCGGCGTAGTTCACCATGTTGCCGGTGAATAACAATCCCCACGAAGACGCGTTTACAAACAGCGATTCACTGTTGCCCAAATGCGGTGTCCACTGCCCTTTCGACAGCTTGTCGCGGATCAGTTCTTCCTGGGTCGCTTTGTCCGGCACGCGCAGCAAGGCTTCGGCCAGGCACATCAGTACAACGCCTTCTGCAGTCGACAATGAATATTCATTAAGCAGTGCATCTACACCGCCATGACTTTCCTGCTCCCTGCGAATCTGTAACACCATCCGTCGCGCGCGTTCCCAGGCCCGGCTCCGCGCCCTGGGGTTAACTTCCGCTATGGGTAAGATCTGGTCAACGGCATCGGTTTCAGGAATACGATAAAAATCCCGAATCAGCTGTCGAATAGGACTGGCGTTAGAAAAAGTACGTTGCGTTAACATTGAACCCCTTTGTGTACAATCTGTCGTATAAATTTTAAGATGCTTACCGTCTACATCGCGGTAGTTGATTACGTTGTCACTGCCAGTGGCACTGAACCTGATACATATAACCGTATAGTTTAACGAAAGGCGCGTATGCCGCCTATGCTTGCACATACGCCGCCAGCCGATAAACTACGTCATATCGTAATATTTAGTTGCCACACTATCGGTCTGCTATCTTTACGTCAAGGCAGACCCGACGCACAGCGGGTTTAATGCGGTATGTGAAGGTGATTCATGCGACAGGTTGTCGGATAAGGTGTCACTACCGGAGAAAACGTACACTGGGCATCATTTTTTCAAGGAGTTATTCATGCAGAGTAAAGCGGGAAAGCTGGCAACCTGGACGTTAGCCATAGTATTAATACCGGTTGTTTTGTACTGGCTTTTTGCCGACAGTCTTATTAAATCGGTACTCGAATCCCAACTCACCCAATCCTATGGCGCCGAAGTCAACATTGGTGAGTTTGAGCACAGCCTGTTTCCACTCAGCGTCAATATCGCCGCCATTGAAATGACCAACCCTTCGAAGCCGGAAACGAATCAGGTCGTCGTCGGCCAGTTGAACGGCGACGTGGAGTTCTGGCCACTGCTCAGTAACCAACTGATTATGAATCAATTGACGGTAACCGATGTGGCGTTCAATCAACCCCGTCAATCCCCGGGTAAAGTATTAAAACAACCAGAAGGTCAGTCTTTTGAGGAACTGCTGGCAGAAGCCAAAGAAGCATTGCCAGAAGTTGACGATTTGCTGGCTCGTTCACCGCTGAAAACCACTGCTGCCGTAGAGCAGGCACAACAAACCTACAATACGTACGCCGAAGGCTTGAAGGAAGATTACAAAGCGCTGCCAGACAAAGCAAAGCTTGAACAATACAAAGCTCAGGTTAAAGCGTTAAAAGAAACAGATCTGAAAGACCCGGCCTCGATACTGAAAGCCAAGCAGACACTGGAACAGTTAAAAGAATCGATAAAGAAAGACAAAGCACTTATTGCTGAGTTTACTGACAAAGCATCAGAGGCCAAAACAGCCATGTCAGCCTCACTCGAAGCGCTGAAAACCGCTCCGCAGGAAGACTATGCGTTGCTGAAAGGTGTTTATGCTGGCGATCAGGCCGCATTATCACAGCTAACCGAGGCCGTGTTTGGCCCCAAGGCCGCTGAATACAACCAATACCTGTTTGCGGCGTTTGATATTATTGTGCCCATGCTGAAAGGCGAATCTACCGCGGAAGACGAAACCGCCGAGGAAGGTGATCCGATGCAGATCCTGATCCGTCAGGCTAACGTTTCGGTTAACTGGCAGGACACATTGCTAAGCGGCGATTGGACAAATATCACTAACGTGCACAGTATCTTTGGCAACCCTACCACCTTTCTACTGAATGCCGCCAATCAGGGCCAGCAACAATTCACCACCGAAGGCGAATTCTTCCTGGATGAAAATGGCCTAGATGCCAAACAAACCTGGCAAATTGCCGGATTGCTACTCGACAGTATTCCGCTGACAGAAAACAAACGTCTCGATGCCTCGATTAAGCAAGCATTGCTGGCGTCGGCGGGTGCACTAACAGTAACTGATAACCAGCTAAGCGGTGGCGGCAAGGTGGATTTGTCTGAACTCGTTATGGCTGCAGCGGGCTCTGATAAATTGACCAACGCAGTAGCAAGCGTGCTGGGTGACTTGCAAAACCTCGGCATCAATATGGATATTTCCGGCGATCTGACATCACCAAAGTTTGGCTTGGCGTCTGATCTAGACACCCGACTTGCCAGTGCCGCACTCGCTTCTCTGGACAAAGAAAAGCAAGCACAGCTAGACAAGTTAAACAGCCGCCTTCAGCAAATGGTAGCCAATCAGTCTTCTACCCTGTCTGCAGAGCTGGGAGATTTATCAGGATTGTTGAGCGCTAGCGAGCAGGATAACGCCACTCTGGACGAATTACTGAAAACAACACTCAGCAATGCTGTTGAAAAACAGAAGGAAAAATTGTTCAACAAACTGTTCAACAAAGGCGATGGACGTTAAACACTGAGCGCGGCATAATGTGCTGACTGCGGTCCCTTTAAAACCTGAAGGCGTCCGCAGTCAGGCCGGCGATAAGTACCCAGCCTGATCGATTTTTAATGCATTTCGGCGCACTGGTTAAGTGCCGGAATTAACACAAAAACAGGTAAGCACTGTGTGGCGAGATAAGTGGATTTTACTGGTATTAGCAGGACTATTGGGGTTACTTCAGTATCGCCTGTGGTTCGGCAAAAACAGTATCCCGGACTATCTTTCCAAAGAGCAGGAAGTAGAGAAGCAATCTCAGCAAAATGCCAACCTGGTTCAGCGTAATGCGTTGTTAAAAGCGGATATCAGTGATCTGACAATTGGAATGGAAGCCATTGAAGAACGCGCTCGTAATGAATTAGGCCTGATAAAACGCGGCGAAACCTTTTACCGAATTTTACCCTCAGAAGAAGAATAACGAATGACTGCTCCGACAATTGTAGCCGTAGTGCCTGCGGCTGGCATTGGGTCGCGCATGCAAGCAGATAAACCCAAACAATATTTAACGATTGGTAACCACACCATTTTAGAGCACACTCTGCGGGCCCTGAATAAACACCCTGCAATATCTCGTGTTGTGGTGGCGTTGCATCCCGAGGATACTTACTTTCCAACGCTGGCAATTAGCCAGGCGCCTTGGCTGACCGCGGTAACGGGCGGAGACAGCCGAGCAGAGTCAGTTCAAAATGCACTGCACACCCTTGCAACGCAGGAATGGGCCCTGGTTCATGATGCTGCCCGCCCCTGTATTAGTCAGCAGGATCTAAGCTCGCTGATTGACCTTATTCAGCAGCCTGCGTTTAATGGGGGCATTCTGGCCACTCCGGTGCGCGATACCATGAAACGCGCTCAGAATAAGAGCGGAAACCCGGTTGTATCCCATACCGAAGACCGCGAGAATTTGTGGCACGCGCTTACACCGCAGCTGTTTCGTGCTGGCGAATTATTGACTGCGCTGAACGAGGCGCTCGATGCCAGTGCCAACGTTACGGACGAGGCTTCTGCGATGGAGTTTGCCGGACATTCCGTTAGACTGGTTGACGGCAACCCGGCCAACATTAAAGTTACCCGCCCGGCGGATTTACCGCTGGCCACATTTTATCTTCAACAAGGTGAACAGCAGTGATACGAATTGGACACGGCTACGACGTACATAAATTCGGTGGCGACGGCCCCATTTCTCTGGGCGGCGTTCAGATAGATTATGAACAGGGACTACTCGCTCACTCTGACGGCGATGTGCTGATCCATGCGTTGTGCGATGCATTACTCGGCGCAATGGCGATGGGTGACATTGGCAAACACTTCCCTGATACCGATGACGCCTATTCTGGCGCAGACAGTCGCGTTTTGTTGCGTCATGTTGTCGGTTTGATCCACGAAAAAGGGTTCCTGGTCAGCAACGCCGATACAACCATCATAGCGCAGGCCCCAAAAATGGCACCGCACATCGACGCCATGCGACAAATTCTTGCCGAGGACTGCGGTGTAAGCGTTGATCAGATCAACGTAAAAGCCACCACCACCGAAAAGCTCGGCTTTGCCGGTCGCAAAGAAGGCATTGCGGCACATGCTGTCGCCTTGTTGGTGGCAAAACCATAATGGAACTCAACACCGACCATTGGGGCTACCGATTCGGCCAACCCTCAACCACCGCGGTATTTAAACAACAACCGCAAGACTTCCAGGTCATTGAACACCTCGGGTATGAGTTAACCGGTGACGGTGAGCACATCTACCTGAACGTTCAGAAAACCAATTTGAACACCGCTTTTGTTGCCGAGCAACTGGCTAAATTTTGCAAACTGCCGTTGCGTCAGGTGACATATGCCGGCCGCAAGGATAAATACGCAGTTACCCAGCAGTGGTTTGGCATTCACCTACCAGGGAAGCAAGACTTTGACTGGACGGCTTTTGGCCTTGAAGGCGCTAAAGTACTCGATGCCAAACGCCACAATAAAAAACTGCGAACCGGTCAGCTAAAAGGCAACAGTTTCGTAATCACGCTTCGTGACGTATCAGAGCCAGACGTCATTGCTGAGCGATTATCCCGAATTGCCAATGAAGGGGCCCCCAATTATTTTGGCAGCCAGCGCTTCGGTGTTCAGCGACGACAAGACGCCGGTGAATTACACCGTGGCGGCAACCTGCAAATGGCAGAACGCATGTTAAATGGCGAAGTGATCCGCAATCGCAATAAGCGCTCCATGGCATTGTCAGCACTGCGCAGCTGGCTGTTTAACGAAGGTATATCCAGACGGTTGTCTGCCGGAAAACTGGCTACTTTTATGCCGGGTGATGTCATCAATCTGACAGGTTCTAATAGTATTTTTGTGGCCGATGATGTCGATAACACACTGGCCGAACGATTAGCCGAGAAAGATATATCCACTACCATGCCGCTGTGGGGCAAAGGAGAGCTTGGTTCACGACTCGAAGCTGAACAATTTGAACAGGCGTTATTCGAACCATTTACTGAGGTCTCCGCCTTTCTGGCCGGGGAAGGATTAAAAATGGAGCGCCGCGCTGCAATTATTTGGCCCCGACAGCTTGAATGCGAAGCCCAAGGTGATACATTAACCGTACGGTTTTTCCTGCCTCCGGGATGCTTTGCGACATCGATTCTGCGCGAGTGTGCATTGATAACGGAATTAGGCAGTTAAAGCGGCTACACCGCTGCTTAGCCTTTCAATTAACCAGAGCGACTATGAAAATTCTATTGAGTAACGACGACAGTGTGTTTGCAAAAGGCATTGCCGTTATGCACGGTGCATTGCAAGCATCTCACGATGTCACTGTCATCGCCCCGGATCGCAATTGCAGCGGCGCCAGTAATGCGTTGTCACTGCATCAACCACTAAGAATTCAGCAAATGGACAGCGGGTTTTATGCTGTCAACGGCACGCCATCTGATTGCGTTCACCTTGGATTAAACTGTTTTCTGGAAGAAGATCCCGAATTAGTGGTGTCCGGTATCAATCACGGCGCCAACTTAGGTGACGATGTCATTTATTCTGGAACGGTGGCCGCCGCAACAGAAGGTCGCTACATGGGACTGCCGGCTATTGCTGTTTCATTGTGTAGTCACGAAGGCAAACATTTCGAAACCGCCGCACGGGTAGTAACGGAGATAATCACAAAACTTCAAAGCCACCCTTTGGCTGCCAACCAGATCCTGAACGTCAACGTTCCGGATATTCCCTACTCAGAACTGGCAGGGGTTAAAATTACCCGTCAGGGCAGACGCCACCGTGCAGAAGGCATGGTAAAAGCCAAGGACCCATTCGGCCGCGAAATTTACTGGTATGGCCCCGCTGGCGCGGAACAAGACGCTGGTCCAGGCACTGATTTTCACGCTGTAGCTAACGGCTTCTGCTCGGTGACGCCGTTAAGTGTGGATATGACAGCCAGAGACAGTATTGAAGACATGGAGAAGTGGCTGGCAATGTAATTAAGCATGTGCCAGAGCAGCAACACTCAACAAAGACAACAACCACATGAGAACAACAAGAAAAGGCGAAGTACTTGCACAACTACTGTGTGATGAAGGGGTTAGCAATCAGCGCGTGCTAAATGCCGTGGCCAGTGTTCCCCGGGAAATTTTCATCCCGGACGCATTGAAACACAAAGCCTATCAAAACACGGCATTGCCCATTGGTCAGGGACAGACGATTTCTCAACCTTACATCGTCGCTAAAATGAGTGAGTTGCTGCTGGCAGTATCTTCACCTGCTAAAAATGTGCTGGAAATTGGCACAGGCTCTGGCTACCAAACGGCAATACTGGCGCTGTTATTCCCACAGGTATTTTCCGTCGAACGTATAAAAGCGTTACAGTTTCAGGCCAAGCGCCGAATGAATCAGCTGGATTTGCACAATGTAAAAATGAAACACGGTGATGGGTGGCAAGGCTGGGAGAGCAAAGGGCCTTATGACCGAATCATCGTTACAGCTGCAGCGACCAGTGTGCCTGAAGCACTGACAAACCAGCTGAACGAAGGGGGAAGACTGGTTATTCCAGTGGGTGACGATCACCAACAATTACTGTGTATCGATAAAATCGATGGGCAACTCGAAGAACAAACCATAGAAGCGGTACGTTTTGTACCCTTAGTAGCAGGAGCGCTACTTTGAAGCTATTTCAACCTTGTTACGATCTGGCTCTGCGTTGGGCCAAGCACCCGTGGGCGAGCCGCTATCTGGCAGGTCTGAGTTTCGCCGAATCGGTGATATTTCCGGTTCCCCCGGATGTGATGCTCGCCCCTATGTCGCTATCGCGACCAGACAAAGCCTGGCACTTCGCCATGCTTACCACGCTTGCGTCCATTCTTGGCGGAATAGCAGGGTATTTTCTGGGGTATTTAGCCTTTGAGAGCTGGCTGCAACCCTTTATTGAGTCTGCGGGTTATACACACAAGCTGGAAACGGCCATGGGCTGGTTCGAACAATACGGAGTCTGGGTAGTATTTATTGCCGGCTTTTCTCCGATCCCCTATAAAATATTTACCATTAGCGCTGGTTTTTTGCAGATGGCGTTTTTACCTTTTCTCATTGCATCAGCAGTAGGCAGAGGTGCGCGTTTCTACCTGGTAGCAGGCCTGATGCGTTGGGGTGGCGCCAGAATGGAACAGGAACTACGTAAATATGTTGAGGTCATAGGATGGGCAGTCATCATGTTAGCCATTGTCGCTTATTTACTATTGCGTTGAGGTCTTTTTCGCGCGCCGTCGTCTCTATTTTAACGCTAAGTCTTTTTCTAGCGGGCTGTAGTAATCCTTCAAGACCTGCCCCATTGGTTGTATTAAACAGCCAGCACGAGCTGCCTGACACCCCACAACAAACGTCTTACACCGTGCAGTCTGGCGATACCTTATTTGCCATTGCGTGGTACACAGGAAATGACTATCGGGACATCGCCAAATGGAATAAATTAACGCCGCCTTACGTCATTTACCCAGGTCAATATCTCCATTTACAGGCTACTCTAAACGATCTTAACCCTTTGTCTAACGTCAAAAAATCGACTGGTACGACCAGAGAAAAAAACACAAAAATGTCTATTGACCCTAAAGAGAGCCAGGCGTATTGTGATTGTGAACCAAATGTTAACAATCCTATAACACAAGCTAAAAAGCAAACAAATAACAAGCTGGTTAACACGTTTCCCAAACGCGTTGAGCATTGGCAATGGCCAGCCAACGGGAAGTTTGAACAAACGCAAAATGGCGCAGAAGCAGGTGTAAACGGTATAGATATATTCGCACCTAAAGGTAGTGACGTTGTAGCCGCTGCGGCAGGAAAAGTCGTTTACTCAGGCAACGCACTTCGCGGTTACGGAAATCTAATAATAATAAAACACACCGAATCGTTTTTAAGTGCCTATGCGCACAACGAGTCTATCGTTGTCAGCGAACGGGATTGGGTAAAGGCCGGTGATGTCATTGGCAAGGTAGGAAGCTCCGGCACTACCACGAACAAATTACATTTTGAGATCAGGTATAGAGGAAAGTCGTTGGACCCTCTGAAGTATCTGCCAAAGCAACCATAATAATAACAATAAATAATAATAATACTGAGGAACCAGGAGTACGTCGAAAGGTAACATAACGCAGGAGATACAGTTGTGGGTCAACAAAATAACGCTGTCATCGAAGCTACACCCCGAGACGAACTTGAAAACATTGATATGGCTGAACAGGCCAAGAATGAGTTCACTGAAGAAAACGACGATAACCAAGCAGATACTTGGTTAAACCAAGAGGAAGTTGCTAAAAACTTAGACGCAACTCAGCTTTACCTAAGCGAGATTGGCTATTCGCCATTGCTGACTGCAGAGGAAGAAGTTCACTTTGCCCGACGCGCGCTGAAAGGTTGTGAAGCGTCCCGTAAACGAATGATTGTAAGTAACCTTCGGTTGGTAGTTAAAATTGCCCGCCGTTACAACAATCGCGGCCTTGCACTGCTCGACCTGATTGAAGAAGGTAACTTAGGACTTATCCGGGCGGTCGAAAAGTTTGATCCAGAACGCGGATTCAGATTTTCAACCTATGCCACCTGGTGGATTCGTCAGACAATCGAACGCGCGATCATGAATCAGACGCGCACGATACGGCTACCTATTCACGTAGTGAAAGAGCTAAATGTTTATTTGCGAGCCGCCCGTGAACTAGCACAACAGTTAGACCACGAGCCTACCGCTGAGGACATTGCGGTTTATCTCGATAAGCCCATTGATGAAGTCAGTAAAATGCTGCGTCTGAACGAACGAATCAGTTCAGTAGACACGCCAATTGGCGGTGAAAATGACAAGGCGTTGTTAGATATACTGGCTGACGACAACGAGACAAGTCCGGAAGAGCAGCTCCAGGATAACAATATAAAAAATAGTATTGTTGGCTGGTTGCAGGAGCTCAGTGCCAAACAGCGGGAAGTGCTTGCACGTCGCTTCGGATTGATGGGGTATGAACCTTCAACCCTTGAAGACGTTGGCGCAGAAATCGGACTGACTCGAGAACGCGTAAGACAAATTCAGGTAGAAGGCCTGCGTCGATTACGCGACATGTTAGGTCATCAAGGCCTTGATTTGGAAAGCTTGTTCAACAAGTTTAACTAATCACTGCCTCTGCTCTTAGCTTTGAAGCGCGGGTTCTGCCCGCGCCTTATTCCGGCACTCAGCCACACTTCATATTCCCTAAGAGTACGAGAAATTTCGCAGCGTCATCTGTCATGAAGCCCAGGCAATTTTAGCTTTGGTCGATGTTTTTGCAGGAAAGCACGCAATATTTCGATTTTGTATTACAGTTAATGTAACTAACTTGTTTTGACTGGTTTTATGAGCTCACTGAAATATGTATTGGTGGCATCTGCCCTCTTGGTATTAAGCGCTATTTACATCGCTAGTGCATTAATAGAGCAAGATAAACAACTCAACTTTATTACTCCGGTAAAACAGTTTTTATTGTTAACCCAGGAAGAGTTATCGACACTGTCCTACCCTGTTCAGTCGATTGAGAGCTTTTACGCCGCCTCCAATAAAGTGTCGAAAGAGGAATTTTCGGACTATACCACAGTGCTATTCGAACACTACAAAGCCTTAACGGGTGTCGCTTACTTCGACAATGAAATATTTAACGGGGGTGCCAAAGAGGCTCAGCTCTGGGAGGCCGCGGGAATTTCCAATGCAACGGCTGAACAAGCCATTTATGATGCAACGCAGCTTCAAATGCTAAGTAACCTCGAAGTCGGTAAGACAGCGACAACGCCCATATTCAAAGAAATTGACCGCAACTTAATTGGCGTGTTTTATCGCATGCACGGTAGTGAAGGCATCTTGCTACTGCTATTCGACTTTGAAAAGGCATTCAGGCTGGTGCTTGATAACGAAATAGCAGAAGACTTTGTTCTGCACGAGACTATTGACGACAAGCGCGTACTCATTTACGACCATATCATAAATAAAAACGTGTCTTTAGACAGCTATACCAGCACACTGAATTTCTTTGACCGAAACTGGGAAATCACGGTACGTCGTCAATTCAGCCCAGGACAATACTGGTATCTGATAATTCCGCTGCTATCAGCAGTGATCGCGTTTTTTATTTTTTCAATGCACAAATATTCTTTGCGTCTTTCCCGTATGCACAACGAAAAGTCTGAAGCCATTGAACAACTCAAGTTCGCGCAGGAAAAGATCATTGAGTCTGAAAAAATCAACGCAATGGGTGGCTTGGTAGCGGGCATATCCCACGAGGTTAACACACCTTTGGGGATCAGCATTACCAGCAGCTCCCACATGAAAGAGCTATTGGCTGAACTTGATATGGATTTCAAAAACGGCGTATTGGATTCAGACAAGTTCGAGGACTTTCTGTCTACGGCGAAAGACATCACCGACCTCTCAATCAAGAACATGCAACGGGCGTCCAAGCTCGTCGCCAGCTTCAAGCGAGTGGCGGTTCTGAACTCAGATGACGCCAGCCAACTTGAGGAGGTCGACGTAACTACGCTGATCAATGACTATGTTGCGGCTTACCGAATCAATTCAGACAACAGTAAAATACAGTTTGAAACGCAGTTGCCGTCGTCTGCCCGTATAAAAACATACCCCACCGTTATTACCCAAATCTTGTCGTACCTCACCTCCAATACCTTGATTCACGCAATGAAACCAGGGCAACAACAATGTGAAATTACCATCACACTGACACCTTCTGGTGATGCCTACGAATTTATGTTTTGCGACAACGGTATCGGCGTTAATGAACAGGATTTGAAGAAAGTGTTTGAGCCCTTCTTTACAACGAAGCGAGGTGCCGGCAACGCAGGGCTTGGCCTGAGCGTGGTCTATAATTTAGTAAAAAGTAAACTCGAGAGTGATGTGCATTACGACAGCGTGCCAGATGAAGGCTTTTGCATCTCATTTCTTTTGCACGATTTAAACTAACAATAAAGGTCTGTAACCCATGAATCCGTTATTTGCAAAACAGGCTAACACAACGCAAAACACCGAAGAACAACAAGTTGAACAACCTGAATATACTGTACTCATTATAGATGATGAAGCTGAAGTTCACAGGGTAACCGAATTAACACTGAAGCGTTTTCGTTTCGAAGGCAAAAAAATTCAATATTTGCATGCCTATTCAGCTGCAGAAGCAAAGGAAGTCTTCCAACAACATTCGGACATTGCACTAGCGCTGGTCGATGTAGTGATGGAAAACGACCATGCAGGTTTAGACCTAGTGCACTGGGTCCGCAAAGAACTGAATAATAATCTCTGTAGACTGGTTCTCCGTACAGGCCAGCCTGGACAAGCACCAGAACATGAAGTCATTGAGAAATACGACATCAATGATTACAAGGAAAAGACCGAACTTACCAGCCAAAAGCTCAAAACACTCATGTACAGCGGTCTGCGCTCATACCGGGATATCAGTACCATAGAGTCACACCGCAAAGGTCTGCGGCAGGTCATCGAAAGCACAGGAAATATGTTGCGTTCAAACTCACTAAATGCGTTCGCAACAGCAGTGCTTAAAGAAATCATGAACATCCTTCAAATCGACTCAAGTGCCATCTACTGGTCGACAGGTTCCAGCTCTGATGCGATCCGAAGTAACGGGCGTATACTGGCCTCTACCGGGCAGTTAAGTACGGATCCGGAAATCGCAGCGCTGTCTGATTTACCGGAGAGTGTTCAGGCTAAATTTTTAAAAGCCTTAACGCTGAAGCGCTCATTTCATTCGGAAGACGGCTTCATTTTTTATCTGCAAACAGATAAGGGCAATGAAAACCTCCTGTACATTGATACCCAGGGAGATTTAACCCAAGGTCAGCAGGAGTTTCTGGAAATATATTGCATCAACGTGGCACTGGCATACGACAACCTGTTAATGAGCGAAGAGGTCATTGAAACGCAGCGTGAATTAGTTTACCTACTGGGCGACGCTGTTGAGATGCGCAGTAAAGAGACAGGTGCACATGTTAAGCGCGTTTCGCTGATAAGCTATAAGCTCGCAGAGCTCTACGGATTAAGTGAACACGATGCATTAATGATCAAACGCGGAGCTCCCCTTCATGATTTGGGCAAAGTCGCTATCCCTGACGGCATTCTGCATAAGCCAGGAAAGCTCGAACCCGAAGAGTGGGATCAGATGAAGACGCATGCCCAAATTGGCTATGAAATTCTTCGCAACTCCAAAAAGCCAATATTACAGGTGGCAGCTGAAATTTGCCGCACTCACCATGAACGCTGGGATGGGGCCGGCTATCCCAATGGTACTGCAGGAGAAGATATACCCATTGCTGGGCGTATTACCGCTTTGGCTGACGTTTTTGATGCGCTGGGCTCAAGGCGCTGTTACAAGGAACCCTGGAGCACAGACAAGATTAAAGCCATCATTGAAGAGGAACGTGGTAAGCACTTTGAGCCCAAATTAGTAGACTTATTGCTTAACAACTTCGACGACTTTTGGAAAATCAGAGAGGCATTCCCAGACGCAGGAGAAGAATAATGGAAGTTCAATCGCGTATTGTAGCACTGGCCCTAAGCGCAGAAGTAAAAATGGGCGACACTGACTTTTGCGCCCAGGAAATCGCCTCTATTATTTGTGATGCGACCAAGACTAAATCGTTTGGTATCTGGCTGGGCCGTATGGAGGCCTCCATGCATCCCGTTTACCGATGCACGGATGAAAGCTGTTTTTTGGATACCTTGCTTCCATTGTCGCTTGCCCCGTCGTTTACCAAATTAATCACCGAACAATCAGTCTCCGGATTTACCAGCCCTAACCAGGTACCTGACAGCGAGGTACTTGAGAAGCATCTGCTATTCAAAATGAAATCCGGCTGCACGTTGGTATCTGATCACAATGAAGACATAATATGTATGTTTATTTGTGAACCAGGCCTACCCGCCGATTTTGATACGCTTCCTTTGCAAAAACTTGCCCGGGCGTTCTTGCATTGCGCCATTGCCAAGCAAAACCAGGACTACATCAAATTACTCCGGGAAATGAAGCAGCAAGTTGTCAAAAACGAACAACTGGCGATGTTAGGCGGCATTGTTGCGTCAGTGACTCATGAAATAAACACACCGTTAGGGGTAGCCGTAACGGGCCTGTCTCACCTTACTGACGAAGTCAGTGCGTTGAATGAACAATTCAGCAGTGGAACACTCACTGAGACATCATTTAAGGACTTTATGGCCAGTTGTGCTGAAGTTTGTACTTTGCTCGAATTCAACATAAAAAGAGCGGTGGAATTGGTGAACAGCTTCAAAAAAACAGCTGTCGACCAGGGCGCTCAGGACACCATTAAATTTAATATCACAGAGCGAATAAAAGGTCTGGCTACCAGCCTGGGCCCTGAGCTAAAACGCCATGGCGTTCAGCTGGATATCAACCTGCCTAAATCAGCGACGACGGAGAGTGTACCGGGCGCTTTGTCGCAAATTATGACAAACTTATTTTTCAACTCGGTTAAACACGCGTTTAAAGATATTGAAGCACCAGCTATTAATATCACGAGTGAATACGACGAGCAGCGACAAGTCCTCAAGGTCATTTATAGCGACAACGGTATAGGTATACCCAAAGTGCACCAACCACTTATTTTCCAGCAATTTTTTACTACACGTAGAGGAGAGGATGGAAGTGGTCTGGGTATGTCCATAGCGAAAGAACTAGCGCAGCAAAAATTAGCCGGAGACTTGTATTACGATACGACCACCACTTGCGGTGCCCGGTTCATTCTTGAGTTGCCGGTATCTGACTATAGCGCCTAAAAAGAAGCCTGAAAAAATACGGTGCATTCAATGCACCGTCTTTTTTGTTATATATCCGTAGGATTGTTCAGATCGTTGATCAAGTTGAGTAGCTACACTGAACGTTGCAAGGTAACGAAGCGGTAACCATACTTGTTTTTATCATCCGGTGTATGCACCTGCTCTTCTGACATATCCCAGTCGCCACTCGCTTCATAATCAGGAAACTGTGTGTCCCCTGTCACATCTAAATCAATGAACGTCAAATACAAGGTTGAAGCCTGTGGCAGGAATTGTTGATAGATATTCCCACCGCCAATAATCATGACCTCCGGGGTATCCTGCTCACTCGCCAAAGCAAGCGCATCTTCAGGACTGTGTACAACCGTCGCGTCCTCAAGTGTGTATTGGTCATCACGGGTAATAACAATATTCAATCGGCCTGGTAGTGCTCTGCCTATGGACTCATAGGTTTTGCGACCCATGATCACAGGCTTACCCAGTGTTGTACGCTTAAAATGCGCCAAATCAGCCGGAAGATGCCAGGGCATTGCATTGTCAGCGCCGATGATCCGATTGTTAGCCATGGCTGCTATCATTGCTACTTTCACGTTCGCCATTACTGCTCCTTACTTTCTGTAAATGACCTCAACGTCGTAATCATCGTCGTCTTCGTCATCCCAGTCATCATCGTCGTAATCGAGATCGTCAGCAGGGTCTTTGCGATGTGTGTCCCATGAAAACTCAACATCCTGCTTGTCGTCTTCGGCTTCAACGTCGTCAGGCAGGTTTTCGAGATAATTCATGATTTCATGACATAGCGGGTCCAGATTCAAACGCTGGAAAGCAGAAATCTGGTACGTCGGGCCATCCCACTCCAGCGCCTCTTTGATATCGTTGCAAAGCGCTTCGGCTTCGTCTTCCAGTAACAAATCGATTTTGTTAAACACCAACCAGCGTGGTTTTGAAGCCAGTTTTGGACTGTACTTCTCAAGCTCATTGATAATGGTTTTCGCATTTTCTACCGGATCAGATTGATCCGCTGGCATCAGGTCAACCAGGTGCAACAGTATGCGGCAACGCTCAAGGTGTTTGAGGAACCGGATACCCAGGCCCGCACCTTCTGCCGCACCTTCAATCAGACCAGGAATATCGGCAATAACGAAGCTGCGCTGAGAGTCCTGGCGTACAACGCCTAGATTCGGTACCAGCGTAGTAAACGGATAGTCCGCCACCTTAGGTTTCGCAGCCGAAACCGAACGGATAAAGGTAGATTTACCTGCATTCGGTAAGCCTAACAAACCAACGTCTGCCAGCAACATGAGCTCTAATTTTAAGTTACGAATTTCACCCGGTGTGCCATTGCTTTTCTGACGCGGCGCCCGGTTTACACTGCTTTTAAAGCGCGCGTTACCTAATCCGTGATAACCGCCTTGGGCAACTTTCAACTTCTGACCATGCTTGGTTAAGTCGCCTAACACCTCTAGGGTATCAGCGTCTGTTGCACGGGTACCCACAGGTACACTTAGGGTTAAATCCTTACCGCCTTTACCGTTACAGTTACTACCCTGGCCGTTTTGACCACGTTCAGCGCGGTGAAAACGCTCAAAGCGATAATCAATCAGCGTGTTGAGGTTTTCGTCAGCAACCAGGTATACACTGCCTCCGTCACCACCATCACCGCCGTCAGGTCCACCGCGTGGAACATATTTCTCGCGACGAAAGCTGATGGTGCCGTTACCACCGTCTCCTGCTTCTACCCGAATTTCAGCTTCATCTACAAATTTCATGTTTTTCCCCGGAACGAACCCTAGACGTTAAAGTGTACTGCATTTTACATGATAGGACTAAATACCGCCTATCCGGTCCCCGCATTTGCCTGAGACCTACAACAAAAAACCCCGCAAGCGCGGGGTTTTTTAAATCGAGAATCGATTGCGCTTATTCAGCAACAATGCTCACAAACTTACGGTTTTTAGGTCCTTTAACTTCGAACTTAACTTTACCGTCTGATAATGCGAACAGAGTATGGTCTTTACCGATACCCATGTTGTCACCAGCGTGGAATTTTGTGCCGCGTTGTCTAACAATAATGTTGCCAGCTAACACAGACTCACCACCGAAACGCTTAACACCTAAACGTTTGCTTTCTGAATCACGACCGTTTTTGGTACTACCACCAGCTTTTTTGTG
>CETO01010808.1_pt1 | contig 19916 bp, 17 predicted proteins | sample 531351 | NCBI WGS metagenome assembly CETO01 (sample SAMEA2622678, study PRJEB7988) | marine metagenome | isolation source: saline water (ENVO:00002010), including | reverse complement strand
TGTTTTAGGCTCGCCTGTTCTTTAAGAAAAGTTCGAACTTCTTTAAAGGGCGTCCCCCAATAGGTAATTCCGGGTTGTGTGCTTTTACTTACTCCTGTTTGCGCCATAATCACTCCCGCTTTCCCCAGAGTGACATCACTTCTAACACCAGCCTGACCCCAAAGGGTCACTTCATCTTCTACTATAACGCAACCGGCAATACCAACCTGGGAGGCTATAAGACATTTTTCTCCAATCACGGTATCATGACCTATCTGCACAAGATTATCGATCTTAGTTCCCTTTTTTATTAAAGTATCTCCGGTCACTCCACGATCTATCGTACAGTTACAACCTACTTCTACATAATCTTCTATTACTACTCGGCCGCTAGAAAGTAATCTATCGAAGCCTTCGGGTCTCTTTTTATAATAGAATGCATCTCCTCCAATAACAGTACCGGCCTGAATAATTACATGGTCACCAATCAATGTATGATCGTTAATCGTAACATTCGCACCAATAATACAATGTTCACCAATACTTACATGATTGCCGATAAAAGCAGTTGGTTGTATATGACTTCCTTTTCCTATAACAGCAGACTCTGATATTGATTTCTCAGCTTTTAGAAAAGGTTTAAAATATTTAGCAAGCTTATTAAAATCCCTAAACGGATCGTCTGAAATTAAAAGGGCTTTACCTTCAGGACATTCAACTTCTTTATTGATCAGGATAATGGTAGCTGCAGATTTTAATGCCTTATCGTAATATTTTGGGTGGTCTACAAATACAATATCTCCCGGGGTCACTACATGAATTTCATTCATTCCTTTAACCGGAAAATCTTTATCTCCTACAAAACCGCAGGTAATAATCGTCGCAATTTGTTCTAATGTATGAATTTGTGGAAATTTCATTTCAATATTAAATATAAAAAAAGGAAAGATAAATTTACCTTTCCTTTTTCAATTATTCTCTAAAAATCTTATTCTTTAATTCGTTCTTTATAGGTCCCTTTTTCGGTTTCGATACGAATTTTATCACCTTCATTTATAAAAAGAGGAACATTAACTTCAGCTCCAGTTTCCACAGTCGCTGGTTTTGTTGCGTTAGTTGCCGTATTCCCTTTTACACCGGGCTCGGTATGTGTCACTTCTAATACTACACTCGCAGGCATCTCTGTAGAAAGCGGCATATTATCTTCTGTATTGATAATTACCGTAAGCACCTCTCCTTCTTTTAGCAACTGTGGCATATCTAAAGCACTTTCCAAAAGACGAATCTGCGTGTAATCTTCTACATGCATAAAGTGATAAAACTCACCATCCTGATACAAAAACTGGTATTTATGGGTTTCTACACGAACATCTTCAATTTTATGCCCGGCAGAAAATGTATTATCAATTACTTTACCGGTTGTAACACTTTTAAGTTTTGTTCTTACAAAAGCAGGTCCTTTTCCTGGTTTTACATGAAGAAATTCAATAATCTTAAAAATATCGTGGTTGTATCGTATACAAAGTCCGTTTCTAATATCACTTGTATTTGCCATTCGCTTAATTATTTAATTTGAACTGAAGTATCCTTTCATGATACCTCTTTGAGAGTTTTTAATAAATTCCAATATTTCGTCACGCTCGGCCGTAGCCTGCATTTCTGCTTCTATAATAGCAACGGCCTGCGAGTTATTATAATTTTTTTGGTATAATATCCTGTAAATATCCTGGATCTCCCTTATTTTATCAGTTGTAAATCCTCTACGACGCAATCCTATAGAATTGATACCTACATAAGATAATGGTTCACGTCCCGCTTTTACAAATGGCGGCACATCTTTTCTAACCAATGATCCCCCGGTTACAAAAGCATGTTTACCAATACTGCAAAATTGTTGTATTGCTGCCATACCTGCTAAGACCACGTGATCCCCCACATTAATATGTCCTGCCAGTGTACTGTTATTAGAAAAAATACAATTATCACCTACAATACAATCGTGTGCAATATGGCAATAGGCCATGATCCAGCAGTTTTGGCCGATGACGGTTTTCATACGATCTGTGGTTCCTCGATTTATGGTTACGCACTCTCTAATAGTCGTATTATCCCCAATAATAGTTACCGTATCTTCATCATCAAATTTTTTATCCTGTGGAATGGCAGAGATCACTGCTCCCGGGAAAATACTACAATTTTTACCTATACGTGCACCTTCCATAATGGTCACATTAGATCCTATCCAGCTGCCTTCACCAATTACTACATTGTTATGAATCGTTGCAAACGGCTCGATTACGACATTTTTAGCGATTTTCGCTCCTGGATGCACATATGCTAAAGGTTGATTCATTCGTTGTTATTTTGATTTTACAATTTGTGCCATAAGCACTGCTTCTGTTGCCAATTTTCCGTTTACATAAGCATAAGCCTGCATTTGGCATATCCCCCTTCTAATAGGCGCTAAAAGTTCTAATTTAAATATTAAGGTATCCCCTGGTACCACTTGTTGTTTAAACCGTACATTATCTATTTTCATAAAATAGGTAAGATAGTTTTCTGGATCTGGTACAGATTTTAAGGCCAAAATCCCGCCGGTTTGCGCCATTGCCTCTACCTGTAGTACCCCAGGCATCACAGGTTTACCTGGAAAATGTCCTACAAAAAATGGCTCATTCATAGTTACATTCTTAACTCCTACGACGGTAGAATCTGTAAGCTCATAAATTTTATCTACCAGTAAGAAAGGAGAACGGTGAGGAAGTGTTTCCATAATAGCATTTACATCCATTATAGGTTTTGCGCTCAAATCGATTTTTGGCACTTTATTACGCTTTTCTTCCTTAATGAATTTAGCTAATTTTTTAGCAAATTCAGTATTTACATAGTGGCCCGGTTTAGTGGCAATTACCTTTCCTCTAATTCGGGTTCCTATAAGAGCAAGATCACCTAAAACATCTAATAATTTATGTCTTGCAGCTTCGTTGGGATAATGTAAAGTAAGGTTATCTAAAATTCCGTTTGGTTTTACAGAAATCTCATCCCGGTTAAAAGCTACCCTTAACTTTTTTAAAGTTTCCTCCCCAATCTCTTTATCTACATAAACAATAGCATTGTTTAGATCACCACCTTTTATAAGTCCGTGTTCTAAAAGTGCTTCTATTTCATGTAAAAAACTAAACGTTCTGGAGTTGGCAATATTATCTTTAAATTCTGAAACATGTTCTATGGAAGCATTTTGAGTTCCTAAAACCTTGGTGCCAAAATCAACCATAGTGGTCACCTTATACGTATCTGCCGGCATGACAACGATCTCGCTACCAGAATCCTCGTCCCGATAGCAAATTACTTCGTTGATCACATATTCTTCTTTGTCGGCTTCCTGCTCCTTAATCCCAGCTTCTTCTAATGCCTCAACAAAATACTTTGAAGAACCATCCATAATTGGTGGTTCTGATGCATTTAATTCAATAATAATATTATCGATTTCTAAACCTACGCATGCGGCTAAAACGTGCTCTGAAGTTTGAATCTTAACTCCGTTTTTCTCAAGGTTAGTACCTCTTTTGGTATCGGTAACATAGCTAACGTCGGCTTCGATAATAGGTGCCCCTTCAAGATCTACACGTTTAAAAACATAACCCGTATTTTCTGGAGCTGGTTTAAAGGTAAGTTTTACTTGTTTCCCCGTATGAAGTCCTACTCCGTCTAAGGAAACTTCATTCTGAATAGTTTGCTGCTTCAATACTTTTTCAGCCATTCTTATTTACTTTTTTATCTAACTGATGCAATAAATCAACAGTTTTTGGTAAGTTCTTAAAATGAATAAAAGATTTATTATAATCTGAATATCCTATAGCGGGTGATCCCTGCAATACTTCATCATCCTTTACATTTCTTCCGATGCCACTTTGTGCCTGAATTTTTACCCGGTCACCTATCGTAATATGACCAACAATCCCTACCTGGCCACCTATAATACAGTTTTTTCCAATCTTTGTAGAACCTGCAACTCCTGTTTGAGCAGCTATTACCGTATTTTCACCAATTTCTACATTATGAGCGATCTGGATATGATTGTCTAATTTCACACCTTTTCTAATAATGGTAGACCCTAGAGTCGCTCTATCTATTGTGGTACCTGCTCCTACATCTACATCATCTTCAATAATCACATTTCCTATTTGTGGTACTTTTGTGTATTCTCCTTTTTCGTTAGGACTAAAGCCAAAACCATCGGCTCCAACAATAGCACCTCCATGTAGCGTCACATTTTTACCGATAACAGTTTCAGAATATACCTTTACACCAGCAAAAAGCGTAGAATTATCTCCAATTACCGTATTATCACCAACGTAGGCATAGGGATAAATCTTTACGTTTTTACCAATTTTTACATTTTCTCCTAAATAAGTAAAAGCGCCAAGATAAACATCTTCCCCATACTTTGCTGTTGCAGAAATATAGCTTGGTTGCTCTATCCCACTTTTACGAAGTTTTACCTGATTATAATATTCTAATAACGTAGAAAATGCTTTATAAGCGTCTTTTACTTTAATCAAGGTAGTACTTACAGTTTGATCTGCTTCAAAACTATCGTTTACTATAGTGATTGATGCTTTGGTACTATATATATAGGAAGTATATTTTGGATTGCTTAAAAAGGTAAGCGATCCATCTTTTCCTTCTTCAATCTTAGCCAATTCTGAAACCTCTGCATCGGGATTACCTACGATTGTCCCTTCGAGAATTTCGGCTATTTGTGATGCTTTAAATTTCATTCTGGCAAAAGTAAAAAAAATGCGTTAATGTTTAGACTTGGGATAACAGATATAATATTTAGTCACCGTTTTAGATAATGCTTTTAAATTTAACTGGTCTGAAACCTTTATCACATCGTTTATCTTCCCGTTTTTATGAAGAATATTAATATTATTCTTTTCACGGGTATAGGCGAGATTAGCTATTTCTCCTGTAAAAACAAAATATGAGGCTTCTTTATCGCTTAAACCATGTTTTTGTTTTAGCTGCTCAATATGTTTTTCGATCTTAGCTTTTGCGGGTTTTTTCTTTTTTATCTTCACCTTTAACAGGTCACGGTTAATTACCATCTTGCACAAGTTGCTTAATACATAATCGTCGTGATTAGCCCATTCTTTCATCGCCAAAACTATATCATAATCATCAAGACAGGAAAAAACACTTAGGGTTCTTGTATCAAAACTTTCTTCTGTTACCTTATTATATAGAAAATAACTTAAAGCCTTACTTGCATTTAAGGTAGTACCACCAGCAATCAACTCTTTTGCTCTTTTTAAAACCCGAATTAAAAGCTGCTCTGCAACCATACTGGTTTTATGCAAATATACCTGCCAGTACATTAATCTTCTGGCTACCAGAAATTTTTCTACTGAATAAATGGCTTTTTCTTCAATAACCAGCTCATTATTTACTACATTCAGCATGATAATTAATCGATCGCTATTGATATTCCCCTCGGTTGTACCGGTATAAAAACTATCTCGCTTTAAATAATCTAGCCTATCCATGTCTAGCTGGCTTGTGATAAGCTGGTGCATGAACCTTCGAGGATATTCACCGGTAAATATCTGGATAGCCAGCGTTAAACTTTGGTTAAAAACAGCATTCAATTCCTTCATAAAAAGAAGTGAAATAGACTCATGATCCACGCCTTCTACAATGCTATGTTCCATAGCATGGGAAAAAGGACCATGCCCTATATCATGTAATAATATAGCTATTTGCAGGGCTTCTTCTTCATCTGTACTAATCTCAACTCCCTTAAACCGAAGTACTCGCACTGCTTTTTGCATTAAATGAACGCAGCCAATGGCATGTTGAAATCTTGTATGATGAGCACCCGGATAAACTAAATACGATAATCCCATTTGTGAAATTCTTCGTAATCTTTGAAAGTACGGATGTTCGATTATGTTAAAGATACGCTGACTAGGTATGGTAATAAATCCGTAAATTGGGTCGTTTAATATCTTGAGTTTGTTTTTTGAAGCCAAGCTTTATTAAATTAATGATAGAACAAATGTAAACATTGATTGGCTTTTGAATCATGTATTATTCAAAAGAATCAATTTTCACTAAAAATATAAATTTTTAACCGGCTTATAAATTTAACCGAACATGAATACAATCAAAATATTATGGGTAGACGATGAGATCGACCTTTTAAAACCACATATTCTATTCCTTGAATCTAAAAACTACGAGGTCTCTACCTGCCAAAGTGGAACAGAGGCGATCGAAAAAATAGATGAAGAACGATTCGACATTGTTTTCTTAGATGAAAATATGCCTGGTTTGACCGGTTTGGAAACCCTTTCTGAAATTAAAGAAAAACAGGCCAATATTCCTATAGTGATGATCACTAAAAGTGAAGAGGAGTATATTATGGAAGAAGCCATAGGCTCTAAGATTGCAGACTACCTTATTAAACCTGTAAATCCAAATCAGATCCTGCTATCGATTAAAAAGAATTTAGATCACTCCAGGTTAATTTCTGAAAAAACAACATCAAATTATCAGCAGGAATTTCGAAAAATCGCTATGGATTTGATGAATGTTAGCACCTATGAAGACTGGACCGAAATGTACCAGCGGCTCATCTATTGGGAGCTGCAACTGGAAAATATAGAGGACAGTAGTATGTTTGAAATATTGGAAACCCAAAAGCAGGAGGCCAATAGCCAGTTTTGTAAGTTTATCGATAAAAACTATCCAGAGTGGTTTGAGGATGGTGCCACTGCTCCAACCATGTCCCATACCCTGTTTAAAAGAAAAATTTTACCTGAAATCAGCAAAGAGCAGCCTACTTTATTAGTGGTTATAGACAATTTACGCTATGATCAGTGGAAAGCATTCGAGCCTATTGTATCTAATTATTATAAAAAAGAAAAGGAAGAGCCATTTTGTAGTATTTTGCCAACAGCCACGCAATATGCGCGTAATGCGATTTTTTCTGGACTAATGCCAAGTGAGATGGAAAAACTTTATCCACAATACTGGAAAAATGATACGGATGAAGGTGGAAAAAACAACTTTGAAGCTGAATTTTTAGCGGAACAGCTAAAAAGATTAGGTAAAGAAATTAAACACGAATATCATAAGATAAGCAACCTAAAGGCAGGAAAAAAACTGGTCGAAAACTTCAAAACTCAAAAGAATAATGATCTAACAGTCGTAGTATATAACTTTGTAGATATGCTTTCGCACTCCAAAACAGAAATGGAGGTGATTAAAGAATTAGCATCTAGTGATAAATCATATCGCTCCCTTACAGAAAGCTGGTTTAAAAACTCGCCGCTATTAGAAATAATTCAACAGGCGCAGCAATTAGGATTTAAATTGATTATCACCACAGATCATGGTACTATAAATGTAAAAAACCCGAGTAAAGTAATAGGGGATAAAAATACCAGTTTAAACCTTCGCTATAAAACGGGAAAAAGCCTAACCTACGAAAAGAAAGATGTACTGGCCGCCACAAAGCCTAAATCACTGCATCTACCTACTATAAATATGAGCAGCTCGTTTATATTTGCTAAAGGTGATCTTTTCTTTGCTTATCCTAATAACTATAACCATTATGTTAGTTATTATAGAAACACCTACCAACATGGAGGGGTGTCCTTAGAAGAAATGATCATTCCTTTTAGCGTCCTGTCTCCGAAATAAAAATATATGAAAGAATTTTCTTTCATTAAAAACAATATAAAGCACTGTAAATAAACCTAATAGAGATATTAGGTTTTTTTTGGTATCTTTACAATCTAAAATTTTTGCCAATCATGGAGTTTGAGTACCGTTTATCGAATATCGATGATGCCATTTCATTCATTTTAGAACATGCGCAAAGTAAAACAATTCTTTTCTACGGAGAAATGGGTGCCGGAAAAACAACCCTTATAAAAAACCTCGTTAAAAAATTGAATAGTCAAGATCAGGTAGTAAGCCCTACATTTTCTTTAGTCAATGAATATGAAACTGACGATGATAAGATTTTTCATTTTGATTTTTATCGGATTGAGGATGAAAATGAAGCTTATGATATAGGCTTTGAAGATTATTTAGAACAATCTGGATGGAAATTTATAGAATGGCCTCAGAAAATTCAAAATTTAATTCCTGCAGATCATCAAAAATTAGAAGTGAAGAAAAAAGATGCAAAAACCAGATTGTTAAAGTTTAGTTAAAAAAATGTGAAGATCATTAAATTTTGAGGAATAAATATGATTTTATGAGCCTTATTTTTTTGTAATTTTGCTAATAATTTCAAGCTTTATGTAATTTATAATTTATTTTTTTTAAGCATAAGAGTTAAAACAATAAGCAATAGTAAAAAATTTACGAAAATTAAGAAGATTTTCTAAGAAGCTGCAAAAGTACAATTAATGTATTTACCATTAGTAGGTTATCTCGTAGTAGGTTTGTATCAGAAAACAAAACGAAATACGATTTAAAAAATAATAAGAACAAAAAACCTACAATTATGAAACTAAAAGCATTATTATTCGGAGCAGCAATTTTTGGAGCATCTTTTTTCGTAACTTCAACAACAGATAACGATCATGCAAAAGACCCAATCAAAAAACAAGCGGTTGATAGATCAACGATCAAAATTCCTGTTAACGGGTAGTATAATAGCTATTATTATAGCATTTTCACCATATTTATTTTATATATACGAAATTTTCCCAGACGGACCTGTTTGGGAAAATTCGTTGTTTACATACAAAAGTAACTACTATGAAAATGTTATGACTGCTATGTGGACTTACTTTGGTAAAATTACACCATTAATTCTTCTATTGATCTGGTTTTTTACCTGTAAACATTGGTGGTATCATGTTATATTAGTTCCTACGATCATGTACGCCTACCAGTTAATTACTGCGATCTATCAGGATATGTATCTAAACATCGATCCAATGGATACCAATCAGCTTATATATTTAGCACCATTTTTTATTATCATAATATCGATTGTTTATCTGGTTAGAATTAAAATTTTCGATAAAATTTACGGAATCGATTTAAGTGAAATTGAAGAGACCAAAATTTCAGTATTCTCGCCGGTTTCTGAAAAAGATCTTGACGAAATGGAAGAGCTTAAAAAATCTGAAAGCACCGAAGAAGATTATTACGCTAAACTTTAGAAAATCTCTTTACCCCTTTCCAAAAAATAATTGTAATTTAACTTTTCTAATCAGCTGAAAAGATCATTATGACCAAACAGGTTTCTCCTTTTACCAAAGAAGAGCTTATTCCTCAGGAAGAAAAACTTGAAATTTATAAAAATAAAGGAGAACTTTTTATAGGTATTCCTAAAGAAACATCTTATCAGGAAAAACGAATTTGTTTAAGTCCTGATGCTGTAGGAGCCATTACCGCCCATGGTCATCGTGTAATGATCGAGTCGGGTGCAGGAAACTATGCTAATTTTAGTGATAAGGATTATTCAGATGCCGGTGCAGAAGTGACTAAAGACACCCAAAAAGTATTTTCCTGTCCCACGATTTTAAAGGTAGAACCACCATCCATCTCAGAATTGGAGATGATGAACCCACAAACAATTTTGATCTCTGCCCTGCAGATTAAAACACAAAGCAAATCTTATTTTCAAAAACTGGCTTCCAAAAGAATTACTGCGCTGGGATTTGAATTTATTAAAGATGATGATGGTAGTTACCCTATTGTTCGGGCTTTAAGCGAAATCACAGGAACTGCCTCTGTACTTATCGCATCAGAAATTATGAGTAATAACGGTGATGGAAACGGACTATTATTTGGCAATATTAGTGGCGTACCTCCGGTAGAAGTCGTTATTCTGGGAGCAGGTACGGTAGGGCATTTTGCCGCCAGATCTGCTATTGGTCTTGGCGCTAATATTAAGGTTTTTGATAGTTCTATTACCAAATTACGTAAGCTTCAATCGGCTTTAGGTCGAACTTTTTATACCAGTACTATCCAGCCAAAAAATTTAAGTAAGGCTTTAAAGCGTTGTGATGTACTTATTGGGGCGGTTCGAGGCAATAATCGTTCGCCAGTTTTAGTGACTGAAGAAATGGTTGCATCTATGAAACGTGGTGCGGTTGCAATCGATGTAAGCATTGATGTTGGCGGTTGCATCGAAACCAGTGAAATTACCAGTCATGAAAAACCAATTTTCACAAAACATAATGTAATCCATTACTGCGTACCTAATATTCCTTCACGCTATGCCAGATCCAGCTCACTTTCGTTAAGTAATATCTTTACTCCGTATCTGTTACATATTGGTGAAGAAGGCGGATTAGAAAACACGCTTCGTTTTGACCGTGGATTAAGAAATGGTTTGTATTTTTACCACGGAGTTTTAACCAACAAATCTATTGCAGATTGGTTTGATCTCACCTATCGAGACATTAACCTCTTGATTTTCTGACAATAACTATCGATTTTAGCTACTTTTTATGAATATTTTTCAGCGTCTTGGATATTTTTCAGTAGGACTTTTTATGGGAATAATCATTCTCATCTTTTTTTTAAGCGGAAAAAAAACCAGTTGTTCCTATTTTCCAAATGCACGAACTTTGAAAAGTATTCGTACTAAAGAACGACATTTTGATAAAAACGCGATGAAATTCTTTACTGAAAATAATATCGATACCAGTAGTATTTCTTCTATTCTCGAAAACGGTGAGGTTCATTTTAGCCAAAGTATTACAGATAAAGACTCTTGTAATATTTACCTTATTTCCGGGGAAACCCATAAAAAACCAATTCAATTTAAAGTTGAGAATTGCGACAGTATCGCGACCATTCAGGAAGCGGGCTTTTATTCTGAAAAGTAAAAATGCCCGCCAAGATTCTACATCTCAGCAGGCATTTATTTAAAATGACTGATATAATTAGAATAAAAATTCTTATCCAAAAATTATAAAATCTGGGCAGCGTGGTCTTTGGTTTTTACCTTTCCTATTACCTCTTCTATTTTTCCTTCTTCGTCGATCACAAAAGTTGTGCGATGAATCCCATCATATTCTTTTCCCATAAATTTTTTAGGTCCCCAAACCCCATAAGCATTAATCACTTTTTTTTCTTCGTCCGCTAACAGCGGAAACGGAAGTTCATTTTTAGCTTTAAAATTGGTTTGCCTACGTTTAGAATCCGCACTTACCCCTAAAATAGCGTAGCCTTTTTCTTTAAAAACTTCCCAGTTATCACGAAGGTTACAGGCTTCTGCTGTACAACCAGGAGTGCTGGCTTTTGGATAGAAAAATAGCACCAGTTTCTTTCCTTTAAAATCTGAAAGTTTTATCAAATTTCCGTCTTGATCTTCTACGGCAAAATCTGGGGCTTTATCTCCTGTTTTTAATGTTGTCATAATTCTTATTTTTGTTTAAAATTAAAGCTTTATGGACAAACAACAAAAAGTGCAATTTGTAATTGACACTTTACAACATATTTATCCTGAAATTCCTATTCCATTAGATCATAAAGATCCTTATACCCTTTTAATTGCTGTTTTGCTTTCTGCCCAAAGTACAGATGTTAAGGTAAATCAAATTACACCGCTTTTATTTGAAGTTGCCGATACTCCACAAAAAATGGTGAAATTAACTATTGAAGAAATCAGAGAAATTATAAAACCCTGTGGGTTATCCCCCATGAAATCGAAAGGGATCCATGGCCTTTCTGAAATTTTATTAGAAAAATATAACGGACAGGTACCCGCAGATTTTGAAGCTTTAGAAAGCTTACCCGCTGTTGGTCATAAAACTGCGAGTGTTGTGATGTCACAGGCTTTTAATGTACCGGCTTTCCCGGTAGATACACATATTCATCGTTTAATGTACCGCTGGAATCTCTCTAATGGAAAAAGCGTAGCGCAAACCGAAAAAGACGCGAAGCGATTGTTTCCTAAAGATCTTTGGAATGAGCTTCATTTACAAATTATCTGGTACGGTAGGCAGTACTCTCCGGCCAGAGGATGGAATCTTGAAAAAGATATTATCACTAAAACAATTGGCCGCAAATCGGTGATTAAAGAATATGAGACAAAATTATCTAAAAAGAAGAAGTAAACTATCTTAGGGCAAGCGCATGCAGCTTGATTAGAAAATTCTTTTTATTTCCAGGTATAAACATCTCAGTAGTGATCGGGATCTAAACATTAAATCGCGATTATTGAGTAAAATGATAAAAGCTCCGATCCTGGAGCTTTTATCTACTATTTATATTAAATCAGCTGTTCTAAGCTTTTATTTTGGCAGCGATGCCCACTGTACGCTTCACCTGAGCTTTTATAGCCTGTTTATCTTTATCTGATAAATCACTTCCTCCAACGGTACTAAAGCCATAAGGATTACCTCCGGTTTCAAAAATCACGGGATCGCTATAACCAGGGTTAGCAATCACAGCCCCCCAATGCATCATAGATTTGTATAAAGCGAGTAAAGTACCCTCTTGTCCTCCATGAGGGTTTCCTGCACTGGTCATCCCGCTTACTACTTTATCCACAAGTTTTCCTTTTTGCCATAACGGACCAGTAGAATCCATTAAACTACTAAATTGCGATGGTAAATTTCCGTATCTTGTAGGCGCTGAAAAAATAATGGCATCTGCCCATTCCAAATCGTCTATGGAGGCTACCGGAACATCTTTTGTAGCATTAAAATGTTTTATCCAGTCTTCATTAGTTTTCATGATTTCCTCTGGCACCGTCTCTTCTACCCTTAGAAATTTAATTTCTTTAACTCCAAGGTCTTTTGCTGCTTCTTCTGCCGCTTTGGAAAGTTTATAATTGGTACCGGTTGAGCTATAATAAATAATAGCAAGTTTTACATCCTTCATAATTTATTTTTTCCTCAATTTAAGATTATAAAAGAAAACTATAGAAAAACAAATTTTAAAATTTTTATAATTCTATCTAAATTTAGAGTCTCAGGGCAAGACCACAGGTATGAACCGGATACGTTTTTATGATTTCGAAGCTAGACTAAGATATCATAGCCTTAATTTTAAATGAGTTTAAGAAAAATAAAAAGGCCTGCTAAGTAGCAGGCCAGAATTTTTAGTTTAAAAGCATTTCAAAATCCTCGTTCTCACCAGGCAAAACTTTTAATGCTTTCGAATAATTTAATAGAAACTTTATGGTTTCTTCTTTAGGTTTCAAATCTTGTAATTTTTCTTCTTTCGAAGGTTTTTCAAAGTAAATATTCCTCATTAATTAAACTATTTGATGGTTATGATTACATAACGTAGCTTAATTTAGAATATTGTAAACTTAATTCGTTAAAACTAAATTATGTTTCTCTATTATTTTTCTAAGATTTATAAGTGCATATCTCATGCGGCCCAAGGCAGTATTGATACTCACTCCTGTGCGTTCCGAAATCTCCTTAAAACTCATCTCTTTATAAATACGCATTGTTAAAACCTCTAACTGATCTTCGGGAAGCTCTCTTATAACTTCGCGCAAATCGCTTTCAATTTGATCTTTGATAATTTGTTTTTCGGCATTTAATCCAGAATCACTTAATACAGAAAAAATATTAAAATCGCCACTATTATCAAATTTGGGCATTCTTTTGTTTCTTCTAAAATGATCGATCACCAGGTTGTGGGCAATACGCATTACCCAGGGTAAAAATTTCCCTTCTTCGTTATACTTCCCTCGTTTTAATGTATTGATGACTTTGATGAATGTGTCCTGAAAGATGTCTTCAGCAATATCTTTGTCAAATACCTTGGAATAAATGAAACTGTAAATTCTGTGTTGATGACGACGAATAAGTTCTGAGAGAGCAAGCTCGTTTCCGTTAATGTAGTCTTTAACCAAAACGGCATCTGTTACCTTAGTTTTTTCCATACAGTTACTTTTAAAGGGCCAGGCCCTGTCTTAGATTAGGTTATTTAGATATAAAAGTAACTGTGTACTATAGGCAGATTTATTTTTGAGTTCGGTTCCAAATATAGCAAACTAAATTTGAGATATACAAATAAAAGCTTAAAATTTTAACAATACTATAGGATTTTAATGGCTTTTTGCACTGGTCTAGATTAAGTACCTTTGCATACTTATTGCTAGAAAGTGAACATGAATACAGATTTAGAAAAGGTAAACCCCAAAGAAAATATTATCATTAAAGGTGCAAAATTGCACAATCTTAAAGATATTAATGTTGTTATTCCACGTAATAAACTGGTGGTAATTACAGGTCTTTCCGGCTCTGGAAAATCCAGTTTAGCTTTTGATACACTTTATGCTGAAGGACAGCGAAGATATGTAGAGAGCTTATCCTCTTACGCCAGACAATTCTTGGGAAGGCTTAATAAACCAAAGGTAGACTATATTAAAGGTATTGCCCCGGCAATCGCTATAGAACAAAAGGTAAATTCTACCAATCCAAGATCTACCGTAGGAACCTCTACTGAAATTTATGACTATCTAAAATTACTATATGCCAGAATTGGGCGGACTTTTTCTCCAATTTCAGGGAGAGAAGTTAAAAAGGATTCTGTGACCGATGTGGTTCATTTTGTAAAACAATTTCCAGATCGTACCAAACTCCTCCTACTCGCCCCTATTTATGTTGAAGAAGGAAGAGATTTAGATGAAAAAATTAAAATTCTGGCACAACAGGGATATAGCCGAATAAAAGTTAAAGATGAAGTTTTAAGGATCGATGAAGCCGACCTAAGTAAAGTGAAACCTGAAAACACCTCTTTGGTCGTAGATCGTGTGATTAAAAAAGATGATGAAGATTTCTTTAATCGCTTAGCCGATGCTATTGAAGCTGCTTTTTTTGAAGGAAAAGGAGAACTCTATATCGAAACACTCGCTGATAATAAGTTACATCACTTCAGCAATAAATTTGAATTGGACGGGATGAATTTTCTGGAGCCTAACGTTCACCTATTCAGTTTTAATAATCCTTACGGCGCCTGTCCTAAATGTGAAGGCTACGGCGATGTAATTGGTATTGATGAAGATTTAGTCATTCCTAACACCGGCCTTTCTATCTACGACAATGCTATTTATCCCTGGCGGGGTGAAAGCATGAGCTGGTATCGGGATCAACTTGTAAATAATTCACATAAATTCGATTTCCCGGTGCACAAGCCTTATTTTGAATTGACTCCAAAGCAAAAAGAACTGGTTTGGAATGGAAATGAATATTTTGAAGGGTTAAATCAGTTTTTTGAATTTTTAGAAAGTAAAGCCTATAAAATTCAGAATCGTGTTATGCTTTCTCGTTATCGTGGTAAAACAAAATGTTCGGCATGTCAGGGAAAAAGACTTCGCCAAGAAGCTGAATATGTAAAAATTAACGGATTAAGTATTACAGAGCTTGTAGTTAAGCCTCTGGATAAAGTAAGAGCTTTTTTTGCTGAGTTAAAATTAGATGAATACGAAGCTAAAATCGCGAAACGTTTACTTACTGAAATTAATAACCGTTTACAGTTTTTATCTGAAGTTGGCCTGGATTATCTTACCCTAAATAGAAAATCTAATAGCCTTTCTGGTGGAGAATCCCAGCGTATTAACCTGGCGACCTCATTAGGCAGTAGCCTTGTAGGATCCATGTATATTCTAGACGAACCTTCTATTGGGTTGCATCCCAGGGATGGCGAACGCCTAATTGGTGTGCTCAAGAACCTTCGTGACCTGGGCAATACTGTAATTGTCGTGGAACACGACGAAGAAATTATGAAAGAAGCCGATGAGATTATAGATATAGGACCAGAAGCAGGCACCAATGGTGGTCATGTAGTGGCAACGGGAACTCTAAAAGAAATCTTAAAATCTGACTCGCTTACTTCGCAGTATCTAAATAATAAAAAACGCATAGAAGTTCCTAAAAAGCGAAGAAAATGGACACGGGAAATTAACCTTCTTGGTGCCCGGGAAAATAATCTTAAAAACATAGACGTCATGTTCCCACTGGGAATATTCACGGCCATAACCGGGGTTTCTGGTAGTGGCAAAAGTACGCTTGTTAAAAAACTACTTTACCCGGCAGTACAGAAACAATTAGGGGGCTACGGAGAAAAAGTTGGACAGTTTAGCGATATTAAAGGCGATTTTAAAAATTTAGGTTCGGTTGAATTTATTGACCAGAATCCAATTGGTCGCTCTTCAAGATCAAACCCCGTTACCTATATTAAGGCATACGACGATATAAGAAATTTATTTTCTTCTCAAAAATTATCCAAAATAAGAGGTTATAAGCCTAAACACTTCTCATTTAATGTTGATGGTGGACGGTGCGAGGTGTGCAAAGGTGAAGGAGAAGTGACCATAGAAATGCAGTTTATGGCTGATGTTCATTTACAATGTGAAGCTTGCGATGGTAAACGGTTTAAAAAAGAAATTCTAGAAGTACAATTCAAAGACAAAAATATAGATAACATCCTTAACATGACTATCGATGATGCTATCGATTTTTTTGATAAACATAATGAGGATAAAATTGCCAATAAGCTTCAACCGCTTCAGGATGTTGGTTTAGGTTATGTGCAGTTAGGACAAAGTTCTTCCACACTTTCTGGAGGAGAAGCCCAGCGTATTAAACTGGCTTCCTTTTTAGTAAAGGGAAATACAAGGGATAAGGCGTTATTTATTTTTGATGAACCTACCACAGGGCTTCATTTTCATGATATTCAGAAATTATTAAAATCATTTAATGCATTAATCGACAAGGGGCATACCGTAATCGTAATCGAGCATAATATGGATTTGGTTAAATGTGCAGATTATGTTATAGACCTGGGAGCTGAAGGTGGAGAAAACGGCGGTTATCTTGTTACCCAGGGAACCCCAGAGCAAATCATAAAGAGTAAAGATTCCTATACTGCTAAATATTTAGCTCCAAAATTAAAATAAAATCATTAAAATTTTAAATACCTAAAATTCAACATATTAACTCGTTTTAGCAAACTTTAAAATAATCCCTTAAGGAGCCTATGAATGGCTCCTTTTTCGTTTTTGGCATGCGCTTTGTTTCTTCTATGGTGTAGGTAGCTACTACTTCAGTATCAATTTAAAAACTAAAGCCATGAAAAAAATTTCCTTAATATTTTCAATATTGTTTTTAGGCCTGGTAAATATTGCCAAAGCCGATGAAACAAGTAGCAGATATGGCTATGATGATTCCTTTATTTTTATTGAAGGAGGCGTTGAATTTTCGGTTTATCCAAATGGAGAGTTCGATTTTTATTATAACCCCGCATTTAGAAGATCTAGTATTAATATATCTGTACCTAACGTAAACATCAGTTTTAACTCTGGTTATAATTACGATCCATACATTCAATACGATGATTATGGTGCAGTTATTCAGATTGAGGATGTACCCATTTATTATGATTACTACGGTAGAATCACCCAGGCCGGAAACATTGTTATTAATTACGATCGTTATGGATATGTGGTAAACGTGGGAAACCTATTTGTTCAATATGATCCTTACCACAGGATTGCCGGGTATAGAGGTTATATAAACGCTTACAATCGCAGATATGTTTACCGCCCATGGCATAGGTATTATAGAAGACCCAGAGCCAGTTTCAGCATTGTTTATAACAGACCTTACAGAGCGTATTATCAACCAACAAGAGTAACTTATGTAAACCACGTTAACTATTATAATACACACCATCACCAAAAGACCTATAAAAATTTTTACAGACCGGGTCAAAAAGTGAGAAGTTATAATCGTGGCAGTAGAGTTGCTCAAAAACGAGAGATACGTTCTAACAGGAACAGTGCCAGTAGAAGCAATGTTGCAACCAGAACAAGAAATGCTAATCACGCTAATAGCAGAAGATCTGTTGATAGATCAACTAGTTCTAGCAAAAGAGATCATGTGATTATTGGGGCAAGAAACGAAAGAAGTTCTAATAACAGTGGTGTTATTAGAAATAGAAATAGCCGTTCTTCAAATAATACTGGAATTTCGAATAGAAATGCAATTGAACGCCATAGTGATGCTCGGGCCACCGAAAATAACAGGACACAAAGAACAAGTACCTACAGACCATCGGCCGGCTCTAGAAATACTACAGCAAATCAAAAAAAATCAGCGGTAATAGAAAGAGAACGAGCTTCTAGAGCTCAAAATAGTACCAGAACGCAGAGAACAATAAACACTCCGCGCCCGGAGCAAAGTAAGCAGATAAAAAGAACTGCACCAGGTAGAAGTCAAAATACTTCTGCAAGAAGCTCTAGATCAAATAATAATGTCAAAAAATCTACTCGTTCACAAACTTCGGCACGAAATGTGAGAAGTAGAGATTAGAGTTCATAATTTAATTTTTTGGTTGGTTAGTTGGAAAACCCCCAGCGGCGCAAGCCCGGGGGTTTTCTTTTAATTATAAGTTCATGCAGCTGTAGGATTAACGCTATATATTTTAACGAGGAATCGAATATCATAAAAGCCTTGCTTACAGCTCACCAAACCTATTTCATTTTCTTACCCTTACTTATTGAAATATTATTTGATTTTAGCTAAAATGGACCTAATCATTACATTGATCTCTTCAGAAAGATTTAGAAAATAAACAGTAGAAATATATAAAATTGCAGTAATCCCTCCCTTTAGTGCAATACTCACTATAGGATAGAAAGGAAATTCCCAATAATAAAATACTATAGAAAAGATTGAAGTGAGTCCAAAAAGCATCCAGCTTTGTTTGGTAAAAGGATTCATTTTAAATTTTTGCTCTACCAAAATAAGTTTGGAAGTATTATAGATAAAAAATGCCAAAAAAGAGGCTATTGCAGCACCCTCAATTCCAAAACGCGGAATAAAAAATAAATTCAATAAAAAAGCTAATATCACCAGAAGCACTCCTATCGCTAAAACAATTCTATAATAATCAGAGTTAAAAAGAATGCTATTATTAATCGCTAATATATTATCGTAAAGCTTAACAAGTGAAATTAAAAGCACTATTAATATACTTAATGAATATTCTTTGGGAATAAGTTCATACAGCATATGGACATTCGTTATGATCAAAATAAAAATTAAAGCACTAACAATGGATAAATTGATTGAACTTTTTTTATACAGATCCTCTAGCTTTTTAAAATTGCGCGTATTTAGATATTCCGCAGTTATGGGGTTTGTAATTTGATGCATCGCTTTTTGGGGTACCGATATTACGGTAGCGATATAAACGCCAATTCCGTATATCGCAACATTTTCTATAGGTAAATACGACTCGATCATCACCTTATCTAAATCCAATAAGGCAGTAGCCACAGAGGCAGCAATTAAAATTAGTGCGGTATATTTTAATACCCGAATTAAATTGGATGGAAAACTGAATTTTAAGGTAGGACTGTGCAATTTAAAGGCATAAGCGCCCATTACCAAAAGCCGTATAAGAAATACCAGACCTACTCCATACATAAAATGATTAACCTCCAACAGATCAAAGTAGACCAGGAATAAAAGAATGGTCGTGCCTAATCGATGTACTACCTCTTTCATAAAATTGCCGAAAGTACTTTTGTAATAGATCTTTGCCCAGGCAAAAAATATTTCAAAGTACGCAGTGGCAATCGCTAATAAATAAATGAGCCATACATAGGGTTTTACCAATTCGTTTCCGTCAGAAAAATAATTCAGTAAAAATTCATAGGTAAAATGTCCAATACCCCCTAAAATAAGCGAAATAGCCAAGGGAAGATATAAGGCCAGATTCAATAACTTATCCTTCTCTTCTTTCGTTTTATAACTGGTAAAAAACTTTACAATCGTACTATGCACACCAAAAGCCATAAAAGGCCACATTAAATTTGCTGCTGAAAGCAAGAAGCTTACCAACCCGTAATGCTCCTGATCTAAAAAATAGGTATATAAGAAAAGCGTGTTTAACGCACCAAGTCCAAAACCTACATAGGTCGT
>CETO01088334.1_pt1 | contig 20190 bp, 16 predicted proteins | sample 531351 | NCBI WGS metagenome assembly CETO01 (sample SAMEA2622678, study PRJEB7988) | marine metagenome | isolation source: saline water (ENVO:00002010), including | reverse complement strand
AGATGATTTTAGCTGCTAAACATCAGGCTCAGCAGTTTCAACTCATTGCAGGCTATCGCTTAGTTTTTAATGTTAATCATGCCGGTGGACAAGAAATTAATCATATTCATTTACATCTTTTAGGTGGCCGTCAGTTGACATGGCCACCAGGCTAGGATTTTTTATGCAAACATTGTATCGTCAAATTATTACCGAACTTGGGGAAGATGCTGAGCGTGAGGGCTTAGTAAACACGCCACTGCGCGCTGCGAATGCTATGCGTTATCTAACCAAGGGATACACTGAAAATTTAGATGAAATTTTAAACAATGCACTTTTTGATTCAGACATGAGTGAAATGGTCATTGTGAAAGACATAGAATTATATTCTATGTGTGAACATCACTTACTACCTTTTATAGGCAAGTGTCATATTGGCTATTTACCTGATAAAAAAGTATTAGGATTATCTAAAATTGCGCGCATCGTTGACCATTTCGCAAAACGACTACAAATTCAAGAGCGTCTTACTTCTGAAATTGCTCATTGCATGAATGATGTAACGCATGCTAGAGGTGTGGCGGTTGTTGTTCAGGCAAAACATCTATGTATGATGATGCGTGGCGTTGAGAAACAAAATTCGTCGATGGTCACATCAGTTATGCTGGGGGATATGCGCCATAACCCAGTGAGTCGTGCTGAATTTTTAAAATTAATCGATTAAGGAAGAAACTCACTTTTCTTCCTTAATCGCAAAATTTAATTAAGATAAATTATCTTCAACATCATCAGTTTGGGTCTCAGTTTCTGAAGCTACCGTTTGTGCCGGCTTATCGTGGTTCTGAGTAACTGAGGTTGCGTCCTCTTGTTTGGTTTCTGTTACCAACTGTTGAGGTTTATCTTTCCATTCAAGTTTGATACGACCTTGACGGTCAATACCTGCGACAAATACGTCAATGTCTTGTCCCTCTTGTAAAACGGTATCGACCTTTTGATTGCGATCTGTACAAATTTGAGAAATATGTAATAAACCATCTTTACCTGGTATTAAATTGATGAAGGCACCAAAGTCAACCAATTTGCTGACTTTACCATGATAAGTTTTTCCAACTTCAACTTCGGCAACCAATGCTTTAATTTGTCTTTGCGCCTCTTCAAGAGCTTGGGCATCGGGTGAAAATAATTGAATGGTACCCGTATCATCAATATCAATCGCTACGCCTGTGGCATCAATTAATCCTTTAATTGTTGCACCACCTTTACCAATCACTGTACGAATTTTATCTTCTGCAACTTTCATTACGGTAATACGCGGTGCATGCTGCGATAATTCTTCACGTGGTGTTGCCAAAGCATTACTCATCACCTCTAAAATATGTTTTCTACCAGCCAATGCTTGCTCTAATGCTTCAGCCATAATTGATTGGGTGATGCCTTTTATTTTGATATCCATTTGTAATGCCGTCACACCCTGCTCGGTACCCGCAACTTTAAAGTCCATGTCACCTAAATGATCTTCATCACCTAAAATATCCGTTAGTACAGCAAAATTTTCGCCTTCTTTGATTAACCCCATAGCCACACCTGCGACCGGCGCTTTTAAAGGCACACCTGCATCCATTAATGCTAAGCTTGCGCCACATACACTAGCCATAGAACTAGAACCATTTGATTCAGTTATTTCTGAGACCACGCGCAATACATAAGGAAAGGCCTGATGATTGGGTAACACTGCCATAAGGCTGCGTTTTGCTAAGCGCCCATGTCCAATTTCACGCCGTTTAGGGCTACCTACTCGACCGACTTCGCCTACTGAGTAAGGAGGAAAATTATAATGCAACATAAAGCGGTCTTTACTTTCACCGGTAAGTCCATCTAGCATCTGCGCATCGCGCTCATTACCAAGTGTTGCCACCACGATTGCTTGCGTCTCACCACGAGTAAATAAGGCTGACCCATGGGCGCGATTTAATATTCCTGGTTCAATGCTAATTGGTCTAACTGTTTTTTTATCGCGTCCATCAATGCGCGGCTCGCCAGATAAAATACGTTGACGTACAATTTCTTTTTCTAAATCATTAAAGTATTGTGTAATTTGTTGCGTAGTAAATGGTGCATCCTCTTCTTGTAATGTGTTCGTAATTTCGTTAAGCAAAGTATTTAAATACTGACGTCGCGCTTGCTTATCCTTGATATTATAACCTTCTTCGATTTTATTTTTGGCTAAGATTTTAATTCGCTCAACAAGGATTTGATTCGGTTCTGATGGCACCCATTCCCACAGCGGTTTGGCACATTCTTTTGCTAATTCTTTAATGGTTTGAATCACCGTGCGAAACATTTCTTGCCCATATAATACAGCACCTAACATGATATCTTCGCTTAGTTCTTGCGCCTCTGATTCAACCATTAAGATAGCATCCTCAGTACCGGCAACGACCAAATCAAGCTTTGAATGTTGCAAAGCTTTTAAGCTTGGATTAAGTAGATAAATACCATCTTGATAACCTACGCGAGCGGCACCAATTGGCCCTTGAAAAGGAAGGCCTGAAATGGCTAATGCAGCTGAGGCGCCTATCATAGCTAAGATATCAGGTGATACTTCAGGATTTATAGACATAACGGTCGCAACAATTTGAACTTCATTACGAAAACCTTCTGGAAATAAAGGTCTTAACGGTCTATCCATCAAACGAGAAGTCAGCGTTTCATGGTCACTAGGACGTCCTTCTCGCTTGGTAAAACTACCAGGAATTTTACCTGCGGCATAGAATTTTTCCTGATAATCAACTGTTAGCGGGAAAAAATCATTTTCTTGGCTACTATTCTTTTTACCTACGACAGTTACTAAAACTTGTGTACCAGCCATGCTAACAAACACAGCGCCATCGGCTTGACGTGCTATTTTACCTGTTTCTAACACTAATAAATGTTCACCAAAATGGAGTTCTTTTGTAATTTTAGTCACGGAATTTACCTCTTAATGTCAATAAAAATCGATTCAAAAAAAAAGCGCAGTAAACTGCGCTTTTTTATTTCTTCGGATGAAAAAGGTTTACTTTTAAACAATTAATATGAGTCACGTAAACCTAGTTGTTGAATCAAATTATAATATCTTTCTGTACTAGAGCGTTTTAGATATTTTAACAGCTTACGTCGTTTATTAACGAGTTGCTGTAGCCCACGTTTAGAATGAAAATCTTTAGCATTAATTTTAAAATGCTCAGTTAGTAATTTAATACGACTAGTCATCAATGATACCTGCACTTCTGGTGAACCAGTATCACGCTCACTACGTTTATGATCATTGATAATTTCTGCTGTTTGCACGCTATTTAGCGTCATAGCTCACTCCTGCTAATACGACAAGTACTTGAATAAAATCAGGCATTCTACCAATCTCTTTAGAAAGATACAAGATTTCTACTCTTTTTCAATAAAGATAATCTATTTTATATTTAGTCAAAACGTAATAACCGTTTTACTTTAAGTTGCAGATTATTTAGCTGCCCTAAGCCAATAAATTTTTGATTAATATCATACAACCGCACAATTGTGTCAAACGATGATGGGTAATCTAAAATACGCCCTTGGCGTAACAAAGATATCTGTTCATGTTCTAGAGTGATAGCCGGCATATAAGAAATAGGTTTATCAATAGCTTGTAAACATTGGAGACGCTGATTAAGTGTCATATTTACTAATTCTTCATATGAATACATAGCATCTGCTGCAAACCCTCCGACGTCAAGACGATGAAGTGATTTAACATAAGCATATACATTTAAAGCCTCACCAATATCGTCAATCAAAGTACGAATATAAGTACCTTTACTACATGAAACACGCAATGTAATCAGGTTTTGGTCAAAAGATAAAAGCTCAATGGTATGAATATTAATTGCACGAGCAGGCTTTGAAACAGCCTTTCCTGCACGAGCTAATTGATAAAGTGGCTGTCCTTCATGTTTTAAAGCAGAATAAATAGGTGGAATTTGCATTTGCGCCCCTAAAAATTGCAATAAAACGTGTTTTACATTCGCTTCAGTCAAATTAAAATGTTCCACTTTTGCGATAACTCGACCTTCTGCATCTCCTGTATCAGTTTTAATACCCAGATGACCTGTCACAAGATACGTTTTATCTGCATCTAATAGGTATGAAGATATTTTGGTTGCTTCGCCAAAGCAAATAGGCAACATCCCGGTAGCAAGAGGATCTAAACTGCCTGTATGGCCTGCTTTTTGGGCTTGAAATAAATGCTTTACCCGCTGAAGCAAACCATTAGAAGATAATCCTATGGGTTTATTAAGTAGTATTATGCCATCTAACGCTTGCTTTTTAGGATACTGAGTCATCATCAGTGGTAACATCATCAATTAATTTACTTAATTTGCGACCATATTCGACAGATTCATCATATACAAAACGCAATTGAGGTGTAGCTCTTAATTGAATACTGCGCGCTAACACACTACGCAAATAACTTGCAGCAGTTGTTAGAATTTCTTTTGTTTCTAAAGGATCTGCTTTTAACACCGTGAAATAAACAGTTGCCTGCTTTAAATCTTTCGTCACTGTGACAGATGTTAACGTTATAAATGCTGACATTCGGGGGTCTTTGATCTCTTGTTGAATAATTTGGGCAAGTTTGCGTTGAATTAATTCAGCAATTCTATCAGTTCGTTTGAATTCTAGAGTCATATATCCCGCTTAAGTTCGATGGTTTCAAATACTTCTATTAAATCTTGAGGCTTTACATCGTTATAATTTTTAACGCCAATTCCACACTCAAAACCTTGTCGCACTTCAATCACATCTTCTTTAAAACGACGCAATGATTCAAGTGTACCTTCATAAATCACCACATTATTACGCAAAACACGGATAGGATTATTACGTTTAATCACACCTTCAGTTACCATACATCCGGCAATTGCACCTAATTTAGGTGAGCGAAACACATCACGTACTTCAGCAATACCAATAATTTCTTCTTTAAATTGCGGAGCAAGCATACCACTTAGAGCACTTTTAACTTGGTCAACAATATCATAAATTACACTATAGTAATTGAGTGAAATCGCTTCTTGCTCAGCCAAACGTTTTGCACCAGCATCAGCTCTTACATTAAATCCGACTAAAATAGCACTTGAAGCAATGGCTAGATGAACATCAGATTCAGTAATACCACCTACCCCACTACTAATGACCTCTACTTTAACTTCATCTGTTGATAATTTAATTAAGGCATCTGAGATGGCTTCAATAGAACCCTGAACGTCTGCTTTTAAAACAATCGTCAAAGTTTTGCTATCTGCAGCAGCCATATTCTCAAAGATACCTTCTAATGAAGATTTTTGCCGGCGAGCTAACTTAACTTCACGGAACCGACCCTGACGAAATAAGGCAACTTCTCGTGCTTTGCGCTCATTTGGCACAACCACCGCTTCATCTCCGGCATGCGGAATAGCTGATAATCCTAATACTTCAACAGGCATTGATGGACCAGCGCTATCAATTAACGAACCATTATCACTTACCAGCGCTTTAATACGCCCATATTGTAATCCAGCTAATAAAATATCACCGCGGCGCAGTGTTCCATCTTGCACAAGAATAGTTGCCACGGGCCCTCGTCCTTTATCTAGACGAGATTCAATCACCACCCCTTTTGCCGCACCATCAGTGTGGGCAGTTAGCTCTAAGACTTCAGATTGTAATAAAACAGCTTCAAGCAGTTCATCAATACCCGTGCCTTCTTTTGCTGAAATACTGACAAACATGGTATCACCACCCCATGCTTCAGGTATAACATCGTGTCCTGAAAGCTCATTCATCACTCTATCTGCATCGGCCCCAGGTTTATCAATTTTATTAACTGCCACAATAAGAGGAACTTTAGCAGCTTTAGCATGTTGTACTGCTTCAATGGTTTGTGGTTTAACACCATCATCCGCCGCTACAATAAGAATAACAATATCAGTTGCTTGGGCCCCACGTGCTCGCATGGCTGTAAAAGCCGCATGCCCTGGCGTATCAAGAAAGGTGATATCACCTTTTGGTGTACTAACATGATAAGCACCAATATGCTGGGTAATACCCCCTGCTTCACCTGCTGCTACTTTTGTGCGACGAATATAATCCAAAAGAGAAGTTTTACCGTGGTCAACATGCCCCATAATAGTTACAACAGGCGCTCGACTTTGCTGCAAGCTACCTTTTGACAGCGTATCACCTAAATGCTGTTCAATGGCATCCTCTTGCCATATTTGCGGTCTATGACCCATTTCTTCGACTACAATAACGGCTGTGTCTTGGTCAATTACTTGATTAATGGTGGCCATGGCTCCCAAACCCATCATAGTTTTAATCACCTCAGCAGCTTTTACTGACATACGTTTTGCAAGTTCGGCAACTGTAATGGTTTCAGGAAGTAATACATCATAAACAACCGGTGCAGTTGGCTTGGTAAAACCTTGCGTTAGCGCTTCTTCTGCCTCACGGTATTTATCGGATTTATCATAACCTTTACGTTTTTTTGATTTAGATTTTTTAAATCGTGCAAGGGTTGTATCATCATCTTCCTGAACAGAAGATTGATGCTTAACTCGTTTTTTATTTTTTCTATTGTCAGTTTTATCGTCATTTGTAGCGTTCGTTTTTTTCTTAGAAGAACGCTCTTTACTTGTAGAAACAGGCTCAGGTTGATTCTCTGGTTTTGATGAGGAAGTTATCTCTACCGAATTTTCGGATACAGAAGAATTATCATCTTCAGGAGTGTTAACAACAGCATTCTCTGCCTGTGTATCAGATGAAAGCGATGTATTCTCACTCACAGCTTCAACTGATTCGGCGATTAGCGTTGCATTGTCGTCAGTACTCATCTCATCTACATTAGATTCATCGATATTATCTACGATATTTTGCTCGATAGTTGAATTATCCAGTATTTCAGGAACCACTTCTCTTTTAACATAAGTACGATTTTTTCTATATTCAATATTAACTGTTTTTCCTGTTTGAGCATCATTTGCTTTAATTTTGGTGACACTTTTTCTTTTTAACGTAAACCGTTCAGGTGCACTTGTTGTAGTATTTCGAACATTACTTTTAAGATAGTTCAATAAAATACGCTTTTGCTCTTCATTGACTGATTGCAATTCATCAGAAAAAGATAATCCTGCCTCTTGCAACTGGTTCAATAAGTGCTCAACTGGAATGCCTACAACTTGAGCTAGCTGCTTAACCGTTACATCCGCCATATTCATCGTCCCCTTTCAGCAACTCTTAAAAATTGCTTCATTGTCATTAACTAATTTGTTATTTTATTTAACAGCATTAAAGAAACCATGGCTCTCGAGCTTTCATGATTAATTCACCTGCTTTTTTTTCGGTCATACCTGGAATATCTAATAACTCATCTACTGATTGTTCGGCTAAGTCATCTATGGTTAAAATACCTATTTTAGATAAACTATAAACGAGCTCATCTGTCATGCCTTCCATTGCGCGTAATGGTTCTGAAGTTTTTTTATCATCATCAAAATCATTATGTGTTAGTGCTTGAGTAAGCAAAGCATCGTTAGCGCGATTTCGTAACTCTTCTACCACCTCATCATCGAATTCTTCAATGGAAAGTAATTCAGCTTTGGGTACATACGCAATTTCTTCCAAAGAAGAAAAACCATTATTAGCCAATAAATGCGCTAGTTCTTCATCAATCTCTAATGCTGACATTAATAAATTAATAACTTTTACTGACTCTTGCTTACTTTTAGAATCAAGCTCTTCAGTAGTCATCACGTTTAATATCCATCCTGTCAATTGACTTGCTAGACGAACATTTTGACCATTTCTACCTATCGCTTGCGATAACTGTTCTTTTTGTACCGCTAAATCCATCGTATGAGTATCTTCGTCAACCACAATGGATGTAATATCGGCAGGTGCCATAGCATTAATTACTAGCTGTGCGGGATTATCATCCCATAAAATGATATCAACCCGTTCACCACCTAACTCGCTAGATACGGCTTGTACACGCGCACCTCTCATACCTACACAAGCACCAACAGGGTCGATGCGTCCATCATTGGTTTTAACGGCAATCTTAGCACGATTACCTGGCTCTCTGGCTGCAGATTTCACTTCAATAATATTTTCACCAATTTCAGGCACTTCAATACGAAATAGCTCTATGAGCATTTCATTTTTAATACGACTGACAAATAACTGCGGCCCGCGAGGCTGCGACACAATGTCATACAAATAAGCTCTGACTCTATCGTTAGTCCGAAACATCTCGTTAGGCAGCATCTCATTACGAGGCATGAAAGCTTCAGCTTTTCCACCTAAATCAATGATAATATTATCACGTGTAACTTTTTTAACTGTACCGTAAACTAATTGTCCTAGCTTATTTTTAAATTGATCCACAATTTTCTGTCTTTCAGCCTCACGCACTTTTTGCATAATGACTTGGCGAGCTGTCTGAGCTGCAATACGACCAAATTTAATAGAAGGCATTAACTCTTCAATTTCCTCACCAACTTGAATCCCTGGCTTACGTGCCGATGCCATTGATAAAGTAATCTGTTGATTTACATTACTCACTTCATCATCTTCAACAACCTCCCAAAAACGAAAGGTTTGATAATCACCTGTACGAAAATCAAGCTTAACTCTGATATTAATGTCTTCTTCTGATAATTTACGCGTTGCAAATTCTAAAGCGGTTTGAATAGCATGCAACACAACTTCTTTACTTACACCTTTTTCGTTGGATAATGCTTCAGCAACTAATAATAACTCTTTACTCATTATTGGCCTCACTCGCCTACTAAATTGGCTTTTACAATAGAAGCAAAAGGTAGCTCAATTGGATCATCTGCCACCAAGACAGTAAGTCCATCCTCATTTACTCTACCTATCACCCCACGAATTTTACGTTTCTTGTTAAGAGGTTGATATAATTTAATGTCTATTTCTTTGCCTATATAATTTTTATATTGTTCTAGGAAAAATAGTGGTTTAGGAATACCTGGCGAAGATACTTCAAGGTTATACTCACCTTGAATTTTATTTTCAACATCAAGCACTGCACTGACTTGACGGCTAACTTTTTCACAATCTGTAATACCAATTCCTTGCTCATTATCTATATAAATACGTAGCAAAGAATGCTTACCCTGAGATAAATATTCACAGCCCCAGAGCTGATAACCTAACTCTTCAATAATGGGTTTTAAAAATGTCACAAAATTGTTTCTTATCATAACTAACTCTTAAGCAAATAATAATTTACATTTTTATCGTGAATGTTCAAAAAAAGGTTATGTTGAATTTGAATCTGTTGTATCAAATTAAAGACAATAAAAAACCCCAAAAATGGGGTTAATATAGTGGTAGCGGGGGCAGGATTTGAACCTACGACCTTCGGGTTATGAGCCCGACGAGCTACCAGGCTGCTCCACCCCGCATCAACTAAAAACAATTATACTTTTTCTTTAAAATAAATCAAGCTATTCATTAAAAAATAATCAATAAAATGCTTTATAACAATTTTCAATTAATAATGCTGGAAATAACCCGAAGTAAAGAAGCGCTAAGGCATTGATTGAATACAATAATACATGAGGTTTATTCAAATTTATGGGTGGCGCATAATCTATCTCATCAAAATACATGGTTTTGATAAGTAAAATATAATAATAAACACCTACAACAGCAAAAAGTAATCCAAGTATAGCAACCCAAGTCATTTGTACGTCAACTAAAGATTTAAGCACAAGAAGCTTAGTAAAAAATCCCGCTGTTGGCGGAATACCTGCCATTGAAAAAAGCACTATAAGCATTAAGAAAGCAAGCCATGGATTTCGTTTGTTTAAACCGCGCAAATCCTCCACCAGCTCTATTTCAACGCCATCTCGAGATAGTAATGTTAATAAGCCAAAAGCAGCCGCACTGGTCAATGAATATATTAAAATATAGTATAAAGAGGCAGCATAACCTGCAGGGGTTGCTGCTAGAATACCAAATAATGTATAACCTGTATGAGCAATTGCAGAGTACGCCAATAAACGTTTAATCTTAGTTTGAGTAACAGCTAATAAATTTCCTAAACCTACTGACAATAATGACATTACTAAAAGAATTTGTTGCCACTGACCAACCAAATCAGGTAAAGCATAAGATAATAGTCTCAAAGTCATTCCAACTGCGGCAATTTTTGGTGCGGCACTGATAAAAAGTGTTACGGATGTAGGTGCACCTTGGTAAACATCAGGCGCCCACATATGGAACGGAGCGGCGGCTAGCTTGAATCCCAAGCCGGTTATGATGAACACAATGGCAAATGATAAAATTAGATGTTGCTGTTGCCATTTTATTGCTAACTGATTAGCAATATTTAATAAATCAAGTTCCCCTGTTACACCATATATTAAAGAAAATCCATACAAGAGCATGCCAGAAGCAATGGCACCCATAACAAAATATTTTAAAGCAGCCTCCGAGGCATTACCCTGACTTCTGCGCATAGCCGTAAGAGCATAAAGAGGTAATGATAATAATTCGACCCCTAAATAAAGGGTTAGTAGGGAATGGGCGGAAACTAGCACCATCATACCTAATGTCGAAAATAAAGCTAAAACAAAATAGTCACCTATTGGCATTTGCCGTTCTTTGAGATAAAAATATGAATAAGAAAAACATAAAAATACATTTAAATAAATAAATAATTTCATCAAATGACTTGCATCATCTATTATAAACAAGCCGTTGAATACAATCATTTTATAATTACCAAATAAAGAAAGACTCACAATGCTCGCTGCAATCAATCCAATGCAAGAAATATAAAATGAAATACATGAAACATGTTTTTTTAGAAATAAATCACCTAACAGTGCCAGTAGTGCTGTTGATATAATAATCAACTCGGGTGTAATGAATTGGATATTTTCTACTAAAGACATCATAATTGATTACCTTGTTTATGATAATTTTGATTTAGTTGCTTGCACCAATGTATGGTTTACAGATTGATGCACATAATCTAGCATGGGTTTAGGATATACACCCATGGCTAAGACTATTACAGCTAGCAATATATATGAGCTTGCTTCAAATGAAGATAAATCATTTAATTCAGCAATTTTTGGTTGAGTTATTTGACCAAAAATAACTCTTTTATACATCCATAAAGTGTATGTAGCCGCTATAATCAGCGTCGAAGCCGCCCAAAAAGCTATCCAAAATCCTGCTTTTAAACTAGATAATATAATCATAAATTCACCTACGAATCCGGAAGTTCCAGGTAATCCCGCATTAGCCATAGCGAATAACATAAAAAAGGAAGCGAATAGCGGCATAGAATGCACTAAGCCCCCTAATTCATTTAACTGTCGTGTATGTAGCCTATCGTATATAAAGCCCACTCCTGCAAACATACCACTAGAAATGAAAGCGTGTGAAAGCATTACTGCAATAGCGCCTTCTAACAGTAAACCTGCATGAGCCAAATTGGTGTGCTTTGCTATTGCATAAATGCCGAAACAACCAAGTGTGACAAAACCCATATGAGAAATTGAAGAATAAGCAATTAATTTTTTCATATCTTTTTGAATGATGGCAATTAAACCTATATAAACCACTGCAATGAGCGACAGCGCTATCATAATAGGTGCATATTGATTACATGCATCAGGTACTATAGGTAAAGCAAAGCGAATAAATCCGTAAGCTCCAAGTTTTAATAAAATAGCTGCTAACATAATAGAGCCACCAGCCGGAGCCTCTGTATGTGCATCAGGTAGCCAAGTATGGACAGGAAACATTGGAATTTTGATGGCAAAACCGAAGAAAAAGGCAATGAATATTAGTGTTTGGATGGGTAAACTTAATTTTAATGCGTACATCATTTCAATATTAAAAGAACCTAAGCGATATCCCATATAAAGAAATGCCGCCAACATAAGTACAGAACCCAAAAAAGTATACAAAAAGAATTTAATAGCCGCATAAACACGATTATCTGAACCCCAAATTCCAATAATTAGATACATTGGAATTAAAGTGGCTTCCCAAAATATGTAAAATAAAATAGCATCTGTTGCCGCAAAAACACCCATTAATAACCCTTGAAGGATTAAAAAAGATGCCATATATTGGCTTACTTTAGTACAAACGCTATGCCAGGTTGCTAAGATAACAATTAAATTAGTTATAACACTTGTTAAAATAAGCATCAATGATAATCCATCAATACCTAATGCATAATGAATACCAAGGGAGGGCATCCATGCGACATCTTCAACAAACTGCATACGAGCATCATTAACATTAAAATTGAGCATCAACGGTAAACAAATTGCTAAGGTTAGGCCAACCACGAAAAGCGATAGATAGCGCGAGATATTAGGATTATTATCATCACCTGTTATAAAAACAAATATTCCACCAAAAATAGGTAACCAAATCAACAAGCTTAGCAAATGATACATAACTTCACCTTATATTCAACCTAATAGCAACCAACATAGGAAACCAAACAACCCAATAACCATGACGGTAGCATAATGATAAAGATATCCGCTTTGCAAAGCTCGCCCTTTATTTGCCATCCATTTTATTGCAGAGCCAGTGCCGTTTACCATGGTTTTATCAATTAGATATCTATCGCCAAAATTATAAAATAACCTACCTATTTGTTTGGTTCCTTTAACAAAAAATAAGTTATTGAACAGGTCGAATCCGTATTTATTTAACAGTAATTGATATATCCACGATAAACGACAAGCTAACCAAGTTGGTAAGTATGGAAACTTAATATAACTTAACCAAGCTAAACTTATTCCACCGATTGTTAACCAAAAAGTGAGTGACCATGGCGCCATAAGCATCGCTTGCGCTGGTGAAGCAATTTCACGACCCAGTTCTAATAAGACATCGTGGTTAGGCAATATAAATATAGAACGGCTTAGCAAAGGCTGATTGTCGAATAATAATGGCATGTACAATACATACCCGATTATAAATGAGGGAATTGATAACAAAATTAAAGGCAAACACACACTCCATGGCGATTCTTGAATATGTGAAAATACCTCTCTACTCATGCGTGGTTTACCATGAAATGTCATAAAGAAAGCACGAAAGCTATATAATGCTGTAATCATGGCTCCTGTAACTACACAAAAATAGGCATAGCTACTTCCAGGGATAGTTGATAATTGTGCAGCTTCTATAATCGTATCTTTAGAATAAAAACCGGATAAAGGCGGAACGGCGCATAAAGCCAGTGAACCAATAATAAAAGTGGTATAAGTAATTGGCATCTTACGCCACAATCCACCCATTTTCCGCATATCCTGCTCATGATGCATACCCATAATGACCGATCCTGCACCTAAAAAAAGCAAAGCCTTGAAAAAAGCATGCGTTAGTAAATGAAACATACCCGCACTATAAGCAGATAATCCCATAGCTACCATCATATAGCCTAGCTGTGAAAGCGTTGAATATGCGACCACTCGTTTAATATCATTCATGACAAGGGCAATAATACCTGTAAACAATGCACCTGTTGCTCCAATTACTAGAATAAAGCTTAGAATATTTGGACTATATTCTATTATCGGTGAAATTCGCGCTATCATAAAAACACCTGCAGTTACCATGGTTGCCGCATGGATTAATGCTGAAATAGGTGTAGGCCCTTCCATAGATTCAGGTAACCATACATGTAAAGGAACCTGCGCTGATTTTGCCATTGCGCCTATAAATAATAAAAAGCAGGTCACTGATAAAACCGAACAAGGATAACTAAAAATAGTAATAGATAAATTTGACAAAATTTGCGCCTGCCTGAACACTGTTTCATAATCTAAGCTGCCAGCATATGCCAATAAAAATGCTATACCTAAAACAAAACCAAAATCACCTACGCGGTTAACTAAAAAAGCTTTCAAACTTCCTTCATTAGCTGATTCACGATCGTACCAAAAACCAATTAGTAGATAAGATACCAAACCAACGCCTTCCCAGCCAAAAAATAATTGTAGAAAATTGTTAGCAGACACTAACATCAGCATCATAAAAGTAAAAAGTGAAATATAACTAAAAAAACGTTGATAACCTTTATCTCCAGCCATATAGCCAATACTATATACATGCACTAATAATGAAACAAAAGTTACAGTTACCAACATCACAACTGTAAGCGGGTCAATCAAAAATCCTAATTTAAAAACATATGGAAATAATGCCGCTCCTGAAGCCCACGTATATAGATTTTGGTTAACAATATGGCCTTCGCCTAATACCAAATAAGCAACAAAAATAGACACAAAAAAAGATATACTAACCCCTAAGATTGTTAGGCAATGTGCACCGATTGGTCCGATTTGATTTCGGAAAATACCCGACAGGATAGAGCCTATTAAAGGAGCCAAAACCAAAATAAGACATAATTTTTGTATAAACATGCAGCTAACCTTTTAAATGATTCATATTTTTCACGTTTATATTACCTCGGTTGCGATATAGCAACATAACAATAGCAAGTCCAATTGCGGCCTCTGCGGCAGCAACTGTCAAAATAAAAAAAACAAAAATTTGACCAGCTATAGAGTGATAATAATGAGAGAATGTTACAAAATTAGTATTTACCGCTAATAACATAAGTTCAATACAAGCAAGTATTAAGATAACATTGTTACGATTTAACATAATACCCACAATGCTAAGCCCAAAAACAATAGCCGTTAAAATAAGATAATGGTTAACTGGGATCATTTTTATACCTATATGTTTTTATCAGAATTCATAGAAACAAGTTTGATTCTATCTTTTTTTCTAACCATTAATTGTTTAAGAATAAGTTGCTTTTTGCTTTGACTAGTATTTTTATGGGCGAGAGTAATGGCAGATACAATTGCTACTAATAATAAAGCAGCTGCTAATTCGAATGCAATCATATATTTGGTATACAATTGTAAACCTATTTCTTGAGTATTCGACAAATTACCTTGAATTTCAGTATTAAATTTACTGTCATCTAAATTTTGATAGGTTGTTTCGACAGCATATTTAGTGTCTGTTTTATACCATTGTTTGGGAACTGAAATAAGCAGCAAGCCTACTAAAAGTGTTACTAAAATAAAACCAAAAGGTAGATAGCGCGTAAAATGTATTGGTAGTATATCTGTATTGGTATCTAGCATCATAACGACGAACAAAAATAATGTCATGACTGCACCAACATAGACAAGTATTAAAATTAACGATAGAAATTCTGCTTGAAGTAACATCCATAGTATGGAAGACGCAAAAAAAGCAACTACTAGAAATAATACGCATCTTACTGGGTTATGTTGTGTAATCACCATAAAAGCCGATAGAACGGTTATACTTGCAAATATATAAAAAATCATTTGAACAATAAAACTATGCATATTTTACTCCACTAACGTGATGCTCTATCTTTTTCACGATCTGCCGCAAGCTGCCCTTCCATTAAATCACCTATGGCTAATAATTTAGATTTAGTCAAAATATTTTGACCTCGTTCGGTGAAATGATAATGCTGTATAGGCGTTGTAACGATTGAATCAACCGGACAGGATTCTTCACAAAGTCCACAATAAATACATTTAAAAGCATCAATATCGTATCTTGTAGTACGACGAGAACCATCTTCACGCTCCTCGGATTCAATGGTGATGGCCAGAGCTGGGCAAACTGCCTCACATAATTTACAAGCAATACAGCGCTCTTCACCATTAGGGTAACGCCGTAAAGCCAAAAGACCGCGAAATCGAGTTGAAGTTGGGGTACTTTCCTCAGGAAACTGAACGGTTGTTTTTTTCTTAAAAAAATATTTACCCGTCAATTTTAGACCCAATAATAATTCTATGAGTAAAAAGCTTTTTAGATAATGTGTAATATAACGAAAAACATTTTTCATATATCGACTCTACGTAATTAGTTAAACCAAGGTTTAAGGTGAGACACCACCATTAATGCTGTAACGATAACCCAAACAATTGTAACTGGAATAAGTATTTTCCAACCCAATCGCATTAGTTGATCATACCGATAACGCGGAAAAGTAGCTCGAACCCATAGGTAAACAAATAAAAAAAGCGCAACTTTTAAAGCTAACCAGACAAAGCCTGGAATAAAAAATAAAATATTTTGTAAAACAGGAATATTCTCAAAAGGCGATAACCACCCGCCTAAAAACAATAAAGCCATCATTGTAGAGATAAGAACCATACTAGCATATTCAGATAGGAAAAATAGCGCGAAGCCAATACCAGAATATTCAACATGAAAGCCAGCGACAATTTCAGATTCGCCCTCAGCCAAGTCAAAAGGCGCACGATTTGTCTCGGCCAGTGCAGCTATCCAAAAGACAATAAATAAAGGGAATAATGGCACAAACCACCAATGATGAATACCACCTTGCTGTGATAATACGATTTCAGTTAGATTCATACTTCCTGAAGCTAGTAATACTCCAACAAAAGCAAACCCCATCGCAATTTCATATGATACAGTTTGCGCAGCACTTCTTAGTGAGCCAAATAAAGCATATTTTGAATTAGATGCCCATCCTGCTATCAACACACCATACACACCAAGAGAACTGATGGCGAAAATAAATAATACACCAGCGTTTATGTTTGCTAATACCATTCCTTGTGATAAAGGAACTGCAGCCCATCCAGCTAACGCCGGTACCAATGCAAACAAAGGTGCCACAATAAACAAATATCTATTTGATTTATTGGGTATGATGACTTCTTTTGTGATCAATTTTATCAAATCAGCAAAAGGTTGTAATAATCCTTTAAATCCTACTCTGTTAGGCCCAATTCGAGATTGGATATAACCAATTACTTTGCGTTCTGCAAAAGTTAAATAGGCAACCACAAGTAGTAAGGGAACTACAATGAGTAATATCTTAATGATTATCCATAGTAATATTGCAATATTATGAAGCATTTTTTTACCTAAATTAGCGCTTAATAGAGATGGCCGCGAACGAATGACCCAGATCAACTGTCTCAGGCATTGCATTTGCAACCCATACTACTTCGGGAGGTACCCGTGAATCTTGTTTAAGTGGTAATGTTATCTCAATATCACCTTGAACAACAGTAGCGTACCCATCTAATTTAAGAAGTCTTGCAGTTTCTGGATTTAATTTTATACAAGCTGTATCTGCTGCAGCACTTTGTTGTAGAGCGGCTGCATGTCGCACGATGGCATCAATACGATATAGCGGCCACTCTCCCACTCTGATTAATCCAGGTAAAATAGTTGGTAACAATTTAGGATAAGTTGGGATGTATTTAATTTCGACTACAGTGTTCACCTGTTCTTTTATTTCGCTTAGCACCTCATCAGTAGAAAAATAGTCAAAATCAGCAACGTTGAATAAATTTGCTAGAACCCGTAAAATTTTCCAAGCAGGACGCGATTGGGCGTAGGGTGTACAAACACCTTTAAATGTTTGCCAAGTATTATCTATGTTGATATAAGTACCCGAAGTTTCAGTAAAAGGTGCTATGGGTAAAATAACATCGACATAATCTTCAAGTGTATCATTTTGAAAGGCTGAGAAAGCTACAACAAATTCTGCACCAAGCATGGCTTGACGCGCATTATAAGGATCAGCCACATCATAATTAGGTTCAACATTGAATAGCAAATAAGCTTTAAGACGTTTCGTTAGTGCTGTTTGAATATCTAGGCCAGGTTCATCACAACTATACCCAAATGCGCGACGATGAGGTAGCATTCCCAAAAGATTTGCACCCGTAGCATTTGCTCCTACAGATAATCGATATAATCCAGCTTTAGTAATTTGACGTATATGATAAATTAAAGTTCGTAATAAACTAGCGTTTGGATGATTATCAAAAATTTCACCTGTAATAATAAGTGCTTTAGACTGACATAAAGCATTCGCCATTGCTCGAGAAATATCATCTGACTCAACACCATCAAGTAATGCTTGGAGTTCTTTTGGTAACAAAGCAGACTCAGCATCTAGTGCATTAATTATTTTTAACAAAAATAATGGCATTTCTAAGGGCGATATTATTTTTTTATGCGCTAAATCGAAATGAAAATCATAATCGATAGGATTAATCGCAAGAATTTTTTTACCATTTTGTGCAGCTTTTACCAAACGCAAACCTGCGATGGGTACTTCTCGGTGAATATTACACCCTATCAATAATATCTGCTGATGCTCTTCTATTTCTGCATAACGACAAGAATTAGTATTTAAAGCTGGTAAATACATTTGATCACTAAAATCAATCTGATGTAATCGATGATCTAGATTTGTAATACCCAAGCTTCGCATAAGTTTTTGTAGCAAATATAATTCTTCGACTGTCGATGAAGGTGATGCAAAAACACCTACTTGTTCAGAGCTATATTGTTTAATTAAATTATTTAAATTATCAACGACAAATTGTAGTGCCTCCGGCCAATCTACAGTTTCCCATTGACCATTACGCTTAATTTTAGGTTGCGCAATCCGTGAAGCACTATTCATACCAAGGTAGCTAAATCTATCTCTATCTGCAAGCCAAGTTTCATTGAGCGCTTCATTTTCACGTGGTATTACACGAACTAGTTTGCTTTGACGAGTGTGGGTATGGATATTGGAGCCAATACAATCATGAGGGGCAATACTGTCATATTGCTTTAATTCCCATGGGCGATAAGTGTAGCGTGCGGGTTTAGAGGTCAATGCACCCACTGGACATAAATCAATGATGTTACCTGAAACTTCGGACACCATACTTTGTTCAACATAAGTACCAATCTTCATTTTTTCGCCACGAAAACTTGCACCTAACTCACGCAAACCTGCTATTTCATCACCAAATCGCACGCAACGCGTGCAATGAATACAACGAGTCATATCTGTAGATATGAGCGTGCCTAGATTTTGATCTTTAACTGTGCGCTTAGACTCTTCGTACTCTGAAGTTGCATAGCCATAACCCATGGATACATCTTGTAATTCACACTCCCCGCCTTGATCACATATAGGACAGTCAAGCGGATGATTAATAAGTAAAAATTCCATAACAGCTTTTTGAGAGTGTATAGCTGCTTGAGATTGGGTAAACACCTTCATGCCATCTGTGATAGGTGTTGCACACGCAGGCACTGTTTTTCGATTGTTTTCTACTTCAACAAGACACATGCGGCAGTTCGCAGCTACTGATAGTTTCTTATGATAACAAAAACGAGGAATATGAATACCTGCTTCATCTGCTACTTCAATGATCATTTTACCGTTATCAACTTCAAACTTTTTTCCATCAATTTCAATAGTAGCCATTACTTAAACCTTTTAATTACACAGTAACAAATGAACGTTTATGTTTTATAAAATAGTCAAACTCGTCATAAAAATTTTTAACAAAACTTTGTACAGGCCATGCCGCAGCCTCACCTAATGCACAAATAGTCCGACCTTCAATTTTATCTGCAACGTTCACTAATTTTTCTATATCTCCGATTTCTCCGTGACCATGTTTAATTCGATGAATTAATCGGACCATCCAACCAGTTCCTTCACGACACGGTGTACATTGACCACAAGATTCATCCATATAAAATTCAGAAATTCGATAAAGCGCATCAACCATACAAGTTGTTTCATCCATAATAATAACAGCCCCAGAACCTAATCCAGAACCTGCTTTTTGAATGCTGTCGTAGTCCATATCAAGCTTCATCATCAATTCACCTGGCAATACTCTCATAGATGAACCACCGGGAATAACTGCTTTAATACGATGATTATTAAGCATCCCTCCAGCTAACTCTAATAATTGAGCAAAGGGTGTACCTAGCGGAATTTCAAAATTCCCGGGTTTATTAACATGACCGCTCACACTAAAGCATTTGGTTCCGCCATTGTTAGGTTTACCTAAATTTAAAAACCACTCACCACCTTTTTCTAAAATTACAGGCACAGACGCAAATGTTTCCGTGTTATTAATCGTTGTTGGTTTACCATATAAACCAAAATTGGCCGGAAAAGGGGGTTTAAATCTTGGCATCCCTTTTTTACCTTCAAGCGAATTTAACAAAGCTGTTTCTTCACCACAAATATAAGCTCCCGCCCCCAGATGATTATATAAATGAAATGTAATATCGCTACCTAAA
>CETO01085118.1_pt1 | contig 20918 bp, 19 predicted proteins | sample 531351 | NCBI WGS metagenome assembly CETO01 (sample SAMEA2622678, study PRJEB7988) | marine metagenome | isolation source: saline water (ENVO:00002010), including | reverse complement strand
GCAACCGATTTTTATTTTGCCTGTTGGGTTCATGGAATTGGCATGGGAGGAATTGTTGATGTCACTCAGACTACTTGGGGCGCATTAGGTTATGGATATAGTAATTGGGGAGGTAGTGTTTCATTAACAGGATTCTCCATTACAGCTACATTAGGTGATTTAGCCTATGCAGCTGCTGATGATGGTTGGGGCAGAGATGCCTGGGGAGACAATAACTGGGGTGAAGATGCAACTGATGTAACCTTAACTGGTTTGGAAATGACTGCCGGACTGGGTGCCGAAGGCTGGGGTAGAAGTACTTGGGGCAATGATTCTTGGGGAGAAGAAAGTGTAGTAAACATAGAAATTGGAGAGCCATTAACAGGTTTCGCAATAACAGGTTCTTTAGGAACACCACAAATAAATTACGATTTTAAACTTACTCTTACTGAGTCTTTACTCACAACTGGATCTTTAGGATCTATATCCATTAATGATGGTGCTGATCATACTCAAGGATTGGGCGGAATAGCTATGACCGGTTCAGTGGGAACTCCAACGGTTATACAGGAAGTAGTTGGTTTAACGGGTATTGAGATGACCGGGGTTTTAAATGCTGCTGGCGTAGTTATAGGAGAGCTTAAAGTAGTTTCACTAACTGGTATCGGGGCAACGGCCGCATTAGGATCACTTGGAAGCATTCCGGATATGAAGAGAGGTCTCACAGGCTACTCTTCCACGATGAGCTTAGGAAGTCTAGCTGCCATAGATGATATGCAAGTTGGGCTTTCAGGACTTGAAATGACAGGTGCACTCGGGTCCGCGGGTATGTCCCCACTACATTACAAAGATGTTGACATCACCGGCTATACTTCGTATACAGATATAGAACACACAGCTTAAGGAGAAAATTATGGCATCAAATTACACAGCACTCGGCGTTCAACTAATGACTACTGGCGAAAAAGCCGGTACATGGGGAACATTAACAAATACTAACTGGGATATCATTGAACAGATTTCCGGTGGCTATGTTTCAATAGCTTTAAATACAACAGGAGCTACAACTTTAGCTGTATCAGATGGAGCAGCAACGGATGCCAACCAAGTTGGACACAGAATTCTAAATTTCACAGCAGCTCTTGGTGGAAACGTAACTGTAACTATTCCCTTAGATGTTGAACAGTTTTATATAATTAAAAATGCTACTACGGAAGCATATACAGTCGAATTTAAATACGTCACTGGTTCAGGTTCTAGTGTTACCTGGGCAGCTGGTGATAAAGGAACTAAAATTATTTATGCAACAGCGAACGATGGTACTAATCCAGATATCGTTGATACTGGCTTTTTATCCGCTGTTGTTGATGACACTTCACCACAGCTTGGCGGCGACTTAGATGTCAATGGTCAAGATATTGTTTCAACATCAGACGCTGATATTAGTATTATTCCAAATGGAACAGGTGATGTTAATCTTGGAGCAGATGCAGTTCAACTTGGTGATCTTAATGCTGATGCCACACTTACTACACAAGGTACCGGAGATTTAATTTTAAACACAAATAATGGCACTAATGCAGGAAGTATTACACTTGCTGATGGCGTTGATGGCGATATTAATATTGCTCCCAATGGATCAGGTGAAGTACAAGCCGGTGGTGCCGTAGTTAAAAATGCAGGAACAGAAACTATTTTTGTTCCAGCCCAAGGAATGTTTAGCACAACAACAAATGGAGCGGCAGCAGCAGCAGTTGAAACTACAGCAACTAGACCTGAAATGAAGGTCTTGGATTTTGATGCAAGTACAAATGAATATTCACAGTTTTCTATTGCGATGCCTAAATCATGGAATGAAGGCACATTAACCTTTCAAGCTTTTTGGAGTCCAAGTAGCACAGATACAGGAAATGCTCTTATTGGTCTTCAAGGTGTGAGTGTTGTAAATGATGCAACTTCTGACGTTGTTTTTGGAACGGCTATATATGTTACAGACGCTGGCGGCGGTGCCGTTGAAGATGTACTGGTTAGTCCAGTAAGTGCGGCAGTAACAGTCGCAGCAGCAGCAGTTGATACATATACATATTTTCAAGTTGTGAGAAATGCATCTGATGGTAGTGATACCTTTACAGGTGATGTACGATTATTAGGAATTAAAATATTTTATACATCAGACGCAGCTAACGACGCATAAACATTATAGGAGGAAAGAAATATGTCTTTTGGTTATAAAGTTTTAGGATTTGGAGCTGGCGGCAGAGGAGCCGTAAAAGAATTAACTGCAGATTATTTAATAGTATCCGGTGGCGGCGGCGGTGGCGGATATTACCAAGCTGGCGGTGGTGGCGGCGGAGGTGGATTGCGTAGAACGTATTCTAATCCTTGTGCTGCATCAGTAATATTCACAGACGAAGAACTTCCTGTTACCGTAACAATCGGTGCAGGTGGAGCAGGAGCATGTAAATGTTCTCCTCCAGCTGTGCACAGCGGAACTAATGGTGGCGACACAACCGTAACAACAGTTAACACTGGCCCAGGTACACCCGAAACTTTATCAGCTTTAGGAGGCGGAAAAGGTGGTGGGTGCGGCTGCACCCAGTGTGCAGGTGGTACTCCAGGCGGTTCAGGTGGCGGAACAAATTCCGCAGGTTTAGTTGGAGGAACAGGAAATGTTCCTGCAATTCCAACTGCACAAGGAGGCCCTCAAGGCTTTGCTGGCGGAAACTCTAATGGTGGCCCCCTTGACTATGGATCAGGCGGCGGTGGCGGTGCCACAGCGATCGGAAACAATGGTTCACCTCATCCTCACCAAGGAGGAAACTCTGGTGGTGGCCCCGGAGGCGCTGGAAGACCGGTAGCAATTTATCCTGGATTTCCAGGAGGAACTACTTACGGCGGCGGCGGCGGTGGCGGCGGCTGGTTTGGAGGACCTTCAGGTACTGGAGGAGCAGGTGGTGGTGGAACCGGTGCAGTTAGCGGAAACCCAGGCACAGCCAATCTTGGCGGCGGCGGTGGAGGCAATGCATATACCCCAGGCGCTTGGAATGGTGGTAACGGAGGAAAAGGATTCTTCGTTATGAGATTTCCAACAGCAAGTAAACCCGCGACATTCGGAGTTGGTGGAGGCGGCGCTATAGCAACATGTGGTTCTGATACAATCGCTTACTTTACAGATACAGGAACCATAACTTTATAAGATGGCTTATTTTGCAAAAATTCAAAAACAAACCGATCCCTTTGATAATACTAACGAGGATTATTGGGTAGTTACAAATGTTGTAGCAATATCTAATGATACTCCTCTTGCCGTTGGTAAATTAGGAGATCATACTGGACATGTTCAAGGCGAAGACTATTGCCGTAAATTATTTAAAACAGGAACATGGAAACAAACTTCATATAATACAAGAAGAGGTACTCATTACCAATCAGATGGGACGATTTCTGAAGACCAATCATTAGCTTTGCGTGCAAATTATGCGGGTATAGGGAAAATATATAGTCCTTCAAAAGATATTTTTATAGATCCCCAACCTTTTGCTTCTTGGTCTTTAAGTGCTCAAAATGTTTGGACAGGACCTATCGCATATCCTACGGTTACAACGTATATTTCTGATGATGGTTTAAGTACTGAAAGAGCTTATAGAATTCGTTGGAATGAATCAGCCCAGAAATGGACAGCTGTAAAAACAGACCCCCCACAAGATTTTAAAACTTCTCTTGATAGTGTACATGAAAAAGACAACAATCCTCAAGGAACAGTGGATTGGAATCCTGCTACTTTCGCTTGGGATGCTGTTTAAAATTTTTCCCCAAACTTTTATTACACTCCCAGAAAATGTAGGACTCATTCTTTTCAAGTATGAGGCTCCCGTATCAATTCCAGGGGCTATGGCTTTACTTCGCCAAATATGATAGAAAGATAAAAATAAAGGAAAAAGATATGCGTATTATTAAAGGAGTAGAATATGAACTCTTAACGGAAGCAGTTCAGAGTTCTTATAAAGAAGAAACTAATGGATATGTTCTTACCTGTGAGATAGGGGTTCATGAAGGAAATGGGTCTCAAATCATGTTAGAAGAAGGTCGCAAAAAATTTCAAAATTTTCATCACCTAGGCATTGATCCTTACGGAAACATACAGGCCGGTGTAAGTAACAAAGTTAAATGGAATACAAAAAAAGATTTAATTGATTATTTAGAATTTCATTTGTTAGAAATGGCCGATACGGAGTATATGGATAAATATCGCAACGGCTTTATTATTTATGATGAAAAACCACACCTATTAAATCGATATACCTGCGTTCATTTTGATGGACCACAACGAACGACCGATGTTTTAAGAGAAGTTATGTTCTTTTGTCATCGCGCACATCTAGGAACAACCTTTTGTTTTAATGATTACAAAAGATATAAGATGGATATAATAGTTAATCTTTGCTCTGTTTATGGTTTTAGAGTCTTGAATAAAGGAAGACGTCGTTACAGTCTTATAAAAGAACACGGAGCAACAGGATGAATCTAAAATATTATTATTGGTACTTTAATAAAATTATTCCAGAGCGTATTTGTGATGAAATATTAAAATTAGGATTGTCGCGTCAACATAGAATTGCTACCACAGGGGCGATTAAAGAAGAAAGTTTAAGGGGAATGTCTAAAGAAGCTAGAACTCAACTCAAAGCATTAAAAAAGAAAAGAGATTCTTATGTCGTCTGGCTAGAAGAAAGATGGGTTTGGAATTTACTTCAACCTTGTGTCCGGATCGCTAATCAACAGACGGGATGGAATTTTGAATGGGATTACTCTGAGCCTTGTCAGTTTACTAAATATCATAAAGGTCAATATTATGGGTGGCATTGTGATTCTTGGGACAAGCCTTATCATGCTCCTGGAAAACCTACCCATGGGAAAATCAGAAAACTAAGTACCATTTTAATGCTTTCTGATAAAAAAGATTATACGGGTGGGGACTTAGAAATGAATCCCCGACAGTATGATCCTGAAAAAAAAGATCAAGTTAAGAACCAGGTTTTAAAAGTAAAAGAACTTCAAGAAAAAGGAAGTCTGGTTGTCTTTCCTTCTTTTGTTTGGCATCGAGTCACTCCTGTTACGAAAGGTATCCGGTATAGTGTCCCTGCCTGGCATTTAGGAAGCCCGTGGAAATAAATGGCTCTTGGTCATCCTTTATATTGGTGGGAATCACTTTACAATCCTCAGGAAATAAAAAAAATTAATACTCTATTAAAAAGGGATCTCATATCTACGCGAGCTCAACAAGGGGCTGATGGAGTCATTAAGACTTCTAAAGTGAAAGGAGTTCCATGGAAAAAAGCCAAACCTTATTTAAATAAATTTTATGAATCCACACTTTTTAGAAACAATTATGCTTTTGGGTTTCAATTATTTTCTTTAAATGAAGAAGAACATCTTATCTATAATGTTTATTCTTCGGGAAGTGAATATGGCTTTCATCAAGACGGTACTGAAGAGGGAGCCAGCGATATTAAACTAACAGCTCTTCTCAATCTTTCCGATTCTTCGTATGAAGGAGGAGACTTAGAACTTCAAGTAAATACAACGGTTAAAGTTCCAGAGCTTAATGTGCCGGGCAACCTAGTTATTTTCCCTTCTTTTATTTTACATCGTATTACGCCTGTGACTAAAGGAACACGAAAATCTATAGCTATGCTTTTATTGGGACCTAGATTTAAATGATTAAAGAAATACGCTACCATTATTAATAATAGTATGGTAAAACCTGTACAGAAATAACAAAAGGAGTAAGATATACAGTACCAATTTGATACGTCTGATATGCAAATTAAAAAGAATCTTTTACCGGCTAGATATTTTAATAAATTAAAACATTTAGTTACAGGTAGTGCTTTTCCTTGGTATTTTACTAACCAAACTGTTTCCTATCCAGGTGTAAAAGAAGATAAGCATTTTATGTTTGTTCACGTCTTATATAATACGATCCCTCCTGCTCCTATTTCACACCTCTTCAAAGAGTTTGAACCTATTCTTTATTTTCTAGATTTTCCAATCAAAGAATTATTGAGAATGAAACTTAATCTTTATACGAATCAAAATAAAAAAATAAAACATGTCCGTCATACGGATGTATATGATGAAAAAAATAAACCAAGAGAAAATGTTACTCTTTCTATATTAAATTTTATAACTTGTAATGGTGGAACAATAATTAAAGACAAAAAATATCCATCCAATGAAAATGAATTATTAATTTTTGACAATTTAAACAAACATTCTGGAGTAGTACAGACAGATACTCCAACTAGAATAGTTTTAAATATAGTAACGATATGAAAAAGATTGTAATCGTAGGAGGGGGAACAGCAGGCTATATGACGGCCGCTACTTTATTAAGTGAGTTTCCAGAAAAAGAAATTACTTTAATAGAACCAGCCGATATTCCTACTATAGGAGTTGGAGAAAGCACAGTGGCTGGGGGCCAAGGGGGATTTAGTGGCATTCTACACTGGCTAAGAATGGTAAATATTAAAGATGAAGAATTCATGCCTCATACCGATGCTGTTTATAAACATAGTATTGCATTTGAAAATTGGTATCGCAAAGATTCAGGACGCTTTCATTATCCTTTCGGTCAACCTTATCTAGAAGGAAGTGAACTGGCCCTTAAAGACTGGCATCTTAAAAAATTAAAATACCCTGAGACACCTACCCGTGACTATGCTGACTGTATGTATCCAGGCATGGCATTAATCAATCAAAACAAATCTATGTTTACTGATACTTTTAGCAGTGCTCATGGACGAGCAAGGTTAGAAGAAGACCCTTATCTTCATGAGGTGCAACTTTTGTCTCATTACTCTTATCAATTTGATGCTGCTAAATTTGGAAAATGGCTAAGAGATAAGTATTGTAAAGCCCGTTATCCTGATCGTTTTACTCATTTTGTATCCAAAGTACAAGTCGTGCGCACGCGAGAGGATGGGGAAGGCGGAATTGAATATTTATTTTTAGAAGGAGGACAACAAGTTTATGCAGATTTATTTATTGATTGCACAGGCTTTAGAGCGCTTTTAATAAACAGTAAAATGCATGTACCTTTTATTCCTTATGATCATATTCTTCCGAACAATAAAGCATGGGCCACTCGAATTCCTTACACCAATCCCAATAAACAAATTGTAAACTATACCAACTGCACTGCTATTGAAAATGGTTGGGTGTGGGAAATTCCTTTATGGTCCCGAATGGGAGCAGGCTATGTATTTTCGGATAAATTTATTTCTTCAGAAGATGCTTTAAAAGAATTTAAACAGACCCTTGTTAAAAAAGGATATCAAAAAGTTGAAGACCTAGAATATAATCTCATTCCAATGAAGTGTGGTATTCAATCAAAACTCTGGGTGAAAAATGTATGCGCTATTGGATTAGCTGCAGCGTTTATTGAACCTCTCCAATCTAATGGCTTACAAAGTATGCATGAATTTTTATTTAACTTAACTCGAATTTTAGAACGAGGACACATCAGTCAATGGGATCGAGATGAGTTCACAGCTAAATGTCATAGCGATTTTGATCGTTTTGTCATGGGGGTTTCATTACCTTATGCACTTTCTCATCGAGATGATACTGACTATTGGAAAGCTCTTCAAAAGAAAGACTGGTCTTCTTTACTTTCTTATACCAAAGGCCAGCTCTCTGGATTTTTAAAAGAACCTTTTTCAAAAAGACATACTGACTTTAACTATGGCCAGGCCAATAATCTTACCAATTGTATGGCGGTAGGCCTCAATTGGAATCCTCTTGATTCTCATACTCTTAAGTATAAATTGGCTCTTTCAAGTTTAAAGACAGTGGAGTCGCGTAAAGATAAGTTAGACGAAAGAAAAAAAAGATGGAATAAAGAAGTAAAAAATTTTCCAACTCCTTACGAATATTTACGGAAAAGGTTCCATGCATAAACACGAGTATTTTTCAACTCCTCTGTGGACTGAATATAAGCCAGAATTTGTAAAATTATTAAACAAAGCAAGTAATGAATATATTAAAGCTGCGCGTAAGAGAGATGAAAAAAGTATAAAAAAAACCAGGGATTTTGGGATGGCTCATCACTCGAATCCTATAACGCAGGATAAGCGCTTTGCAACATTCAGAGATTATGTTGGGCAAAAATCTAGAGACTTTTTAGATTGGCAGGGATTTGATATGACAAAATACGTTACGATGTTTTCTGAAATGTGGGTGCAGGAATTTTCTAAAAGAGGAGGAGGTCATCACTCAGCCCATCATCATTGGAATCAACATGTTTCAGGTTTTTATTTTTTAAAATGTTCAGATAAAACATCTTTTCCTATCTTTCATGATCCTCGAGCCGGTGCGATAATGACAAAATTACACCAGAAACAATTAGATTCAGTGACATATGCAAGTGAACTGGTACATTTTAAACCGAAGCCTGGAACATTGATTATTTTTCCAGGTTATGTAGAACATGAATATGCAGTAGATCATGGTATAGAACCCTTTAGATTTATTCATTGGAATATTCAGGCTGTACCAAAAGAAATGGTTAAAAATGTCGTTTAAAAAAAATAAATATAAAGTAGTAAGACAAGCGATTACTAAACAATTAACTGATTTTATTTTTCATTACTTTCAAAATAAAAGAAGAGTGTCCAAAATATTATTTGATAGCAGATATATTTCCCCTTTTACTGAGTACTGGGGTACATGGGATGACGGACAAATTCCTAAAACTTATTCTCATTATGCAGATGGTGTCTTCGAAACCTTATTAGAAGGGTTGCATGAGCGTGTAGAAAAAGAAACGGGATATAAACTCTATCCTTCTTATTCTTATGCCCGTATTTATAAGAAAGGAGATATTCTTAAACGACATAGGGATAGAGATGAATGCGAAATTTCTGGTACCATTCATATTGGAGGGGACACTCAATGGCCTATTTATCTTTCAGAAAAATCTAATCAACCCGGCAAAAAAGTTATACTCGCCCCAGGGGATTTATTACTTTATAAAGCCTGTGATCTAGAACATTGGAGAGAACCTTTTGAAGGTAATACTTATTGTCAGGGGTTTATTCATTATACGGATTCTACTCAACCTAATGCTCTTAAATTAAAATATGATGGAAGAGTATGCCCGGGTCTTCCTGCATGGTTTAAAGACAAGAAAGTAAAAGGTTTTAGGTGATAGAACCTATTATTTTTAAATACCCTTTAGCTTCTACTCTTAATCCTCAATTACAAGTAGCTATTCAAACTTCTTTAGCTGCTCGTTTAGGAGGAGGAAAACATTTAGGGGGAAGAAGAACCAATTTTAATTTCCATCATAAAAATATTCCGGCTCTTAATACACTAGTTAAATGGCTCGAGGGTTTATTTACCGAGGTTGGCAAGCATTTTTCTTTACCCCGATTTGATCAGCCTTCTTATTCGTTTACCCTTAAAGATTGTTGGGGAATCATTTATGATAAGGACTCTTGCGTCATCGAACATAATCATTTTCCATATGCTTTTTCTTTTAGTTACTATGTAGCTTCTCCTCCGGGTACTTCACCCCTTATAGTTAACGGGCAGTCCCATCATCTGAAGGCAGGGGACTGTATTTTTTTCCCGTCGCTTTATTCTCATGAAGTAAAACCAAGTCAAAAAGAAGGTCGAACCGTGATCATTGGCAACGCTTTTTGGGTTATGTAATAAGTTGATCTCCTCAAAAATATAGTATATTTGTATTTTAAACGGATTTTCTATGCTACAAAAAGTAAACTTTTTACCAGGATTCAATAAACAAGTTACACCCACCGGTGCCGAAGCACAATGGACAGGAGGAGACTATGTCCGTTTTAGATATGGTACACCTGAAAAACTAGGTGGTTGGGATCAATTAGGTGGAGATAATTTAACTGGGGCAGCACGCGCCCTTCATCATTTTGATGACAACGCAGGAATTAAATATGCTGCGATTGGCACTAACCGAATTTTATACATCTATTCAGGTGGACAATATTACGATATTCATCCTATCAGGAATACGATTGCGGGTTGTGATTTTTCTACAACGAACACAGAACGATCAGTTACCATAACGTTTCCTTCTGTGCATAACATGTCAGAAGATGACATTGTTTTATTAGATAATGTCACCGCGCCTCCGGGTTCAGGCTACACCGATGCAGATTTTGAAGATAAAAAATTTATGGCTACGTCCATTCCTACAGCAACAAGTATTACGGTTACCATGGATGATGCTGCCACAGGAACCACGACTAATGTAGGAAGTGCACGAGCTCAAACTTATTATACAGTCGGACCCGCACAAGAACTTGGCGGTTTCGGTTTTGGTACAGGACAATGGTCAGGAACAGCATCTGGTCCAGCGACAACAACTTTAGTAACAACTATTGCATCCGATCTTGCAGTCACAACTGTAGTCTTAACCAGTTCCGCAGCGTTTCCTTCTTCAGGAACCATTAGAATAGGGACAGAGGATATTGGTTTTACCGCAAATGATACAGCCACAGGAACTTTAACTGGTGGTCCAAGAGCGGACAATGGAACAACCCTCGCTGAACATACAGCAGGTGCAACCATTACTAATATTTCAAGTTATGTTGGCTGGGGCGACTCTTCTACGGAAGAAGTAACCCTTGAACCGGGTCTATGGGTCCTAGATAATTATGGAACTACACTCATTGCTCTTATTTATAATGGCAAATGTTTTGAGTGGGATTCAACTGTTGCTAACGCAACCGCGGTCCGCGCTACAGTTATATCAGGAGCCCCAACAGCTTCAAGACATGTATTGGTATCTCCCGTTGATCGACACTTAATTTTCTTGGGAACTGAAACTACAATTGGAACCTCTGCCACTCAAGATGATATGTTTATAAGATGGTCCGATCAAGAAAGTACCAGCGACTATACTCCTTCCGCAACGAACACGGCAGGAACTCAGCGGTTAGCGAATGGCTCTAAAATTATGGGCTCTATTCGAGGCCGGGATGCTATTTATATTTGGACTGATTCCGCTATCTTTTTGATGCGTTTTGTCGGTCAACCCTTTACCTTTTCTTTCGAACAAGTTGGAACTAACTGTGGACTCATTGGTAAGAATGCCTGCATGGAAGTGGATGGTACCGCTTTCTGGATGTCAGAAAATGGTTTCTTTCAATACGCAGGTCAACTTCAATCGATGCCTTGTCTCGTTGAAGATTACGTTTTTGATGATCTCAACAGTACGTCTAGAAATCTGATTAATTGTGGTTTGAACAATCTTTTTGGAGAAGTCAGTTGGTACTATTGTACTAATGGATCGAATGTTGTCGATCGGGTAGTTACTTATAATTATTTAGAATCCGTGATGCTTAAGAAACCCATATGGTACACAGGCTCTTTGGCAAGAACAGCGTGGGAAGATTCTTCCATCTATGATAAGCCCCATGCTTGTTATTATGACAACGCTGATGACGTTTCATTTGATGTCGTGGGCAATACGGATGGTATTACCATCTACTATGAACATGAAACAGGGACCGATCAGGTCAATGCAGGAGGAGTAGTAACCGCTGTCCTAGCTACCATTACTTCAGGAGACTTTGATATTACCCAGAAAAGAGCGGCACAGGGACAGCTTTTAGGGGCGCCGGACCTGCGAGGCGATGGGGAATACATCATGAAGATCCGAAGATTCATTCCTGATTTTCTTACTCAGACGGGTGACACTCGAATTACTTTAATGCTTAGAGACTTTCCTAATGATACAGCGGCAAGTTCTTCGTTAGGACCCTTTACAATTACTAGCTCCACTGGTAAGGTGGACACGCGTGCAAGAGCAAGAGCTGTTGCGCTTAAAATAGAGAACACGGCGGTTTCACAGAACTGGAAGCTGGGAACCTTTAGGCTGGACATACAACCAGACGGGAGAAGATAATGGCAACTAATTGGTACGGAGCAAATCAAAACTTTAGACAAGGAAACTACTATGATGGTGCTCAAGAATATAATCCAGACTGGAATCCAAATAATCCAAACTATGGAAAAAGTTTTGCAGGCATAGGACGTTTTGATTATAATAACCTCAATAGATTGCCTAGCAATTTATCACAAGATTTAGGGGCCTCTACTTATACAGCTCCTCCAGTTTATCCCGGTCAACGAAATATTCATGAAGGGTTTGGAACAGCGGACTTAACTTCTACATTTAAACCTCCAGAAAAAACAGGAATTGCGCAGACTATAAAAGGATGGACAACTCCTACTATGGAATTCTTAAAAGCTATTGGAGGAAAAAGATCCCCAGAGAAACAAGCATTTTATGATGAAGTTATGCAAGGACGATCTGTAGAACCTTGGCAAACAGGAACCTATAAAGGAAATCAATATGGACTTTATAATAGTCCTTCTGGATTAAAAGTTTCATCTGACGTTATAGGATGGGGTGAAGGTTTTGAAAAGAATTTAGATAGTGCTTTCGGAAGTAAAAGCATAGAAGAAATGGAACAGAAGAAAATAGACTGGGCTCTAGGTCGACTAGATAAATTTAAAAACATAGGTGATGAAGAGGACATAGGAATTAGTAGAAGATTATTTGATGTCTTAATAAAGCGAGGGGTTATAGATAAATCAGGAAACCGAGTTATAACACCATCCGGTGGTGACACTACCACTGGAGGAGCAACGACCATTGGTGCTATTACTGGAGGAGACAAAGTTAATACAGGAGGAAGTACCTACACGGGACCTCCAACATATGATTATGATCCAGTAGCTGCTAGTCGTTCAGAACGTCCTTCATCAAGACCAGATATGTCAGGAAGCCCAAGTCGAGGATTTACAAATCCGGGACGTGGAAGTTATGGCCCACATAGAGGGTCAGATGATAGAGCAGAAGGTGGTCGAGTCGGTTATCAAGATGGCGAATTAGTAGAAGATGAATACATGGCAGAAGCGACTCCAGGAGGAATGATGGAGGAAAATATTGAAGAAGTTCAAGGAGAACCTACAAGAGAACAACTCGAAGCTATCGCTTTAGAAATTTTTAGATTGCCCTTAGAACAATTAAATGAAGAACAATTAGAGGTTGTCTATCAGGCAGCAATGGAACAAGAGCCTGCTGAAGAAGAGGTTCAGTTTGCAGCACAAGAGGGTCCAGGCGAAGGTATAGCGAGTCTTGTTTAATGGCAAAGATTACGCAAGCCTTAACGCGTGCGAGTAAAGAATACGATCAACGAACGCTTCAATCTTTAATTCGGGATCTAGACGGCGTTATCAATAAACTTAACACTTCTTTTCAAGAGGAACTTAGACAGGAGATAGAAGCGCAAGCTTTCTTTGTGGATTAATGGCAGTAATCAATCAATATAAATTTTATGGGGTGACGGTTACTTCTGCAAAAACAGCAAATCTACTTGAACCTCTTATTTCTGAAACATACATTGTGAAGTCTTTACACGTGACGAATAAGGCAGCAGTGAATACCCCCACGATTAGCATTACTAATAATGGTTTTCAGGTTATTAATACTCAAACTTTAACGGCTGCTACCAGTGTAGAAATTTTGACGAACCCTATGGTAGTGGAGGGAAATACCGTTCTCTCATTTACAACAGCGGGAACCGTCGGTGACGGCGTAGACATCACCATTAGTTATCTAAACATTAAAAAGGAGGTTACAGTATAATGGAACTCAAGCCCACTAAAGTCACGACAACAATCAGTAATTTAAAAACAAAGGAAAAATATAAGACCGAAGAAGAGTGGAAAGCTAAAGGAATCCCGGAAAAAGACATCCGAAGAGATGTCCATGTCCTGATGCCGAAGCTTGATTTGTTCGGTAAAACAAAGTAGGTTCAAAATTTAGGCAAAATTATGACACAATATCAAGAACAAATTGTAGGTAAACCAGGAGGTCTGGTTGAACCAGGCGTTAAACAGTATGGTATCTTCAAGAAAATATTCAAACCCGTTAAAAAAATAGCCAAGAAAGTATGGAAAAGTCCATTAGGAAAAGCGGCTTTATTGGGAGGAGGCCTATATGGCCTTGGTTCTTTAGCTGGAGGCGCTGGTGGTTGGAGTAATTTTAAAGCACTCGGACAGATGTTTGGAAGAAACAAACTCTTAGGCCAGCTCGTTAGAAATAAAGAAGGGGGACTCTCTCTAGGTAAAATGGCACTCGCGGGTTTAGGTACCGCAGGTCTTACTATGCCTTTTTTAGGGGGAGATGACGATGAAGAAGAAATTGTAGAAACGCCATGGGAAATACCATCTGCGTCTATTGCAAACCTTCAGAAGATGGCAAGGAATCGAGATCCAAGTTTAAATTTTCTGCCTCAGAATGCTTATGCTCAATCAGGATTCTATAACGCAGCCGATGGTGGTATAGCACGATTAGCTAATGGTGGCGGAGTAGCAGAAGCCCAAGCAGAACAGATGTTAAAAATGCAATATCAAAAGTATCGTAATCAAGGGGGCACGATGTCCTATCAACAATTTAAAATGACTGTATTAAAACAAGCTCAAGGTCAAGGACCCATGGCTCAGGAACACCTTCAAACGGCTCAGCCACGAATGGCAGCTAAAAAAGGCGGAAGGATGGGGTACTTATTCGGTAAGAAAGTAGGAGTTGCATACGCAGGTAATACGGGAGCTCGAAGCGGAAACTTTAAAGATAATGTATTAAATATGTTTGCAAACAAATTTTCTGGTAGAAATGTAGCATCACCTGGTCGTTCCGTTGCTACAAGCAATAGTTTTATGGGAAATATGATTCCTCAAGCTTTTAAGGATCAAGACGCAGACTATCAAGCTTATTTAGCAAGTGGTAGTGAACTACCCTATCAAAGCTGGAAAGCATCTCGAGTAACTGCAGCTAAAGGCGGACTGATGAGTCTCGGGGGTATGGAAAAAGATTATAGACAAGAAGGTGGCTTTGTGCCATTAGGTAAAGAGGAGAAGGCTGATGACGTTCCAGCTAGACTCAGTAAAAACGAATTTGTATTTACAGCGGATGCTGTAAAAGCTGCAGGCGGCGGGGACATTGATGCCGGCGCTGAGGTCATGCAGAATATGATGACCAATTTAGAAGAGGGCGGACAGATTTCAGAAGAATCTCAAGGCGCTCAAGGCATGTATAACAATATGAAACAATTAGAAACGAGGGTAGCATAATGGCATTACCAGGATATTTAGAAGACACAGCAAAAGATTACGCCGCGCAGGCAACTGCCGCATATAAAGTACCCATCGAGACAAGTAAATTTACCGGTGGCTTAGACGCAGCAGGTCAAAGGGCTGCAGGCCCAGGTATAACAGGAATAAATCCATTCGTTGCACAAATGGATCCATTACAAACAAAAGCTATTGATATAGCTCAAGCAGGTATTGAATCATATAAACCTTATTTAACAGAAGCCCAAGCAGGACTTACACAAGCAGGTACAGATGTCGGTGCAGCACGAGGAGATATTAGTGCCGCACGAACCGCAGTAGGTGGACTAGGAGCTTTAACAGGACCAGGAGCAGGTACTGGAGCAGGATCTATTCAATCTTTCATGTCACCGTATCAACAACAAGTGATTGATACATCGTTAGATGAATTTGACAGACAATCACAAATGCGACAACAACAATTAAGAGATCAAACATTATTAGGAGTACCGGGTGCCTTTGGCGGAGGACGTGAAGGCGTTCAGCTCGGTGAATATCAAGCAGGTAGCGATCGAAATCGATTAGCTCTTCAAGCACAGATGTTACAACAGGGTTATGGCAACGCACAAAACGCAAGACAACAAGCTTTCACTAATCAACAGGCTATTGCCTCTGGTCAACTAGGATTAGGCACGGCACAACAACAAATGGGACAGCAACAATTGGGATTAGGCGCAGCCCAAATGGGCCTTTCTAATTTCCAAAGAACAGGCATGGGTGGAGACATCGGAGCCCTAGGACAACTCGGATCTTTAAGCCAAGCACAAACACAAGCTAATTTAACAGCAAATCAACAAGCGGCACAAACAGCAGCCTACGAACCTTATGGAAGACTCAATCAGTATGGTCAAGGAATTACAGGACTCGCAGGGGGTGTTGCAGGAATGCAATACAATGAACCTCAACAAGCAAATCCTTGGGCTTCAGCTCTAGGTACAGCAATGGGTGTTGGTGGACTGTTCGGTAAAATTTACGGATAGAAATTATGAGAACTTTAAATAGACCAATGTTCAATTGGGGAGGCCCCGTTAAACAGGGGATTATGACTGGTATCAGAGAACCTTATGCCGGCGGTGGTCGAGCTGCGCTTGTAGGTAATCCCGTTTATCCTCAAACAGGAGGTAGGGAACATCACGTAGCGCCAATATTACTGGGCATAGCTACCGCAGCAAGAGCTGCAGCACCATGGGCAGCAAGAATGGGAGCAAGATATCTTCCTAAAATTAAAAGATTATTTGGTACAACAACACCTGGTTCAGTTACAAAAGGAACAGAGTACTTCGGAAAAGGAAAAAAAGGTTTAAAAGCTTTAAAAGCTATAAAAAAAGGTGATCCGAACGTCTGGGGAGCCCATCAAGCTGTAGCTATGAATCCATCTAAATTTAACCCTAACTGGTTGGGTAGAGACCCAACAGTTCAACTAATTGGTGGAGCTGGGAAATCTATATTTAATCCAACCGTAGGAGGATGGGCAGCCAAGGGAGCAAGATTGGCAGCTTCTCCAACTGTTATAATAGGTGGTTTATATTTTGCTAATGGTAGATGGTTTAATAAAAAAGGTGAAGAACTAGATCCTAAGAGTACTGAAGTGGTGAAAGCTAAAGCTGGATCCAAAGATTATGGTCCTCATACAAAAGGTGCGCCAACTATGACGGCTTCGATGATAGACGCAAAAGCTAAAGCAGATAAAGAGAAAAGAATTAACGATCTTTTAGACACCATGGGCTATGATAAAGCTAGAAAAAATGCAGCCTATGAGGCGTTGATTGATGCCGGAAGAATGGTCAGCGAAAGAGGAACGCTTGATAAGAAAAACATTGGCAGAGAATTAATTGATCCAATCATAGCCGCAACAAGTGCACGATTCGATAAACCACAACAGATCAGAGAAGCAGTAGGCTTAATGAAAGTTAAAGCTGATATCGCAAAACAACTGGAAGACCCACAGGTGGCAGAGCTCAGAAAGTGGCAAATAGAAAATCAGAAAAAAGCATTAGCGGGCGAGACTCTTGAAGAAACTGTTACTGCGGGTTATGGAAGACATGGAGGTTTTCCAACAGGGGATAAACTTGCACACTTAGCACGTAACAGAGGAATTGAGATTCAAAAAGTTATAGATACGAGCAAACAAGCAACAGGCCTTGACGACATTGGAGATCCAGTAGTCTTTCTGCAAAGTCAAGTAGATGAGTTTCAAGAAAAAGGTACTCCAGTACCTCCAGGACTATACGTAGTAGAAGATAGTATACTTGTAGTTGATGAACAAGGTAATGTGAAGCGTCGTCCAGTTACCTCATAGGAGAATAAATGGCTAATGTATTTGATTCCAAGACTAGCTCACCCACTAACAAAATAGGAACATTTGAATCTGTACTCGCGGGTATAGGTTCAGGGTTTATTCAAATCCCTAAAGGTTTATTCTCATTGGGCGCAACGCTTCTAGATCTGGGTGTCGACTCAGGTAAAGCAGCAGCCGTTGAACAATGGTTTGATGATCTTACAGAATTAGACGAGAAAGCAGAAGCAACAGCCGCAGGAAAAATTACAGAACTTTTAGTTAACATTGGAATTCCAGGAGGTATTGGTTTTAAAGTAGCGGGGGGAATAGCTAAGAAGGCGATGCTCAATGCTAAAGCTGGCACGTATTTGAAAGCGACCAATTCTTCTCTGCAAAAAGGAATTAAACAAGCCAAAGCTCTCAATGCCAGAGGAAGAACAAATCAATTCATCGTCGGTGCCTTAGGCGGAGGGGTAGCTGAAGGAGTCTTTGTTGGAGACGTACAAAAGATGGGAAGCCTTGGAGATTTAATGGGCGGACCTACTAAAATTGACAGAGGTGAAGGTGAAGATGCGGCTAGAGATTTATTAAATAGAGTTAAGTTCGGAACGGAAGGAGCTTTATTCACCGGTGTCGTGGGAGGCATAGGCTCCACGATCAAAAGATTATCCGGTCGAGGAAGAAAATTAGACATTGCCAATAGTAAAATAGACAGATTAATTGATAAGGTTGCAGGAAAATTTAGAGCAAGAAGCGGAAGGACCGCAGAGCTTTTTGAACTGGAAAGAATATCCACAGGACAACGAGGTGCGGATACCGTCCTCGCTAAAAATATATCCAGAGACACCGACAAATTTATAGATAGTGTCTTCCCTTCTATTAGAACCATGTGGAATAAAACACCAGGCGCAGGAGGAAGAACAGCAGCTCAAAACAGAGATATTTTATTAAGAGAAATTAATGATCTCCTTTTATCTGGAGACCCTAAGTTAGTAGACGAAGTTATAAAAGGTAAACGTACAGGACAGATGGTTTCGAAGTGGGGTAAGATGGATGAAAAAGGATGGACGGCCTTAACTAGAAAGCTGGTAAATTTAGGCGCTAAGGATGACGATATCCTGAAACTTAAAGTGGGGCTTGGACAAATCAGACAACGATGGGATGATCTTTTCTCAGCGATCGGTCGAACCTTAGAGCCAGAGGAACTTAGAGCTTTTAAAAACGAATTCGGAAATAAATTTAAAAACTATTTAGGGGCGACTTATGATGTCATGCAGAACAAAAGCATGATCCCATGGCTTAGATATAGACCAACCGCAGAAGCTATTACTGAGGTTAAAGATATTTTTAAAAAAACTTATTCACAAGTAAATAAAGGTAAAGTTTTAGATGATCTGGAAGCAGAGCAGGCGGTACAAAGAGTATTAGATACAGCGGAGCTTCCTAAAGGAATGAGAATGGACAAGCCTTCTGATCCTTATTTTTCTATCCCTGAATTCATGGCGAAGAATCCTAAATTCTTTGCAAATAAAACTGTTTTCGATGATATATCAAAGCTGGGAGGTAGACTAGGGCGTCCAACCGCTAACATCAGACAACTTGCTGAAGAATTTCAGCCCGCTTTTGAAAAACTATTAGGTAAGCAACGTAATCCTATGCAGACGATCTTAGGAGGGATGGCTAAACTTTCTTTGGTAGCCCAAAGAAATATATTCTTTAGAAATGTTTTTGATAAGAACGAAGAGCTTTTAAAGCTCGCACAAAAAGAAATTAAAGCGACAGGCAAGACCGATGTCATGCCGATGTTTGCCAAAAGTGAAGATGAAGCTCGTGCTTTTTTTGGTAGTGACTACCAACCCATTGCGGTTTTAGATGAAGGTCAAAGAGGAAGAGTGGGTCTGGGATCAGGCGCCAGTAATCCTTTTGGTCAAAGAGGAACAACTTATTATGCACGGAAAGGAGTAGCGGAAGCGCTTGAAGCTCAGGGCATTAACTCTAAAGGTTTTACTTTAATGGGAAGTGAAATGTTAGGAGACATATACACCGGACTTCTTTTATATCCTAAAGCCACATCACAGATTGCTAAAACAATTTTATCTCCTATCACTCACATGAGAAACTTTATTAGTGCAGGAGCTTTCGCAGCAGCTAATGGAATCATTCCTGCTAATTTTGGAAAGGTAAACGTAACGGTTGCAGGAAAAGAACTCGTCGAGAACCCTATGAAGCTAGCGTACCAAGCACTACAGACCGGACTCAAGGGAACACGACAACAGAATGAATTGTATGATAAATTAATTAAGCTGGGTGTTGTGAACAGCAACGTAAGACTTGGAGATCTGACGAGACTCTTGGAAGATATAAACTTTGGTGCCACGATGAGCTCTCAAAAAGGTATGAAAGGTTTAATGAAACAACTTTCTAAAGTAAAATCCATTGGTCAAGATTTATATACAGCGGAAGATGATTTCTGGAAAATTTATTCATGGGCTATAGAAAAATCTAGACTTACTAGAGCTCTTGAAAAACAAGGAGTGACGAGAGGAACTAAAGATGCCTGGATTAAAAACGCTAAAGGAGAATCGATTGAGGTTACCGAAGAATGGTTAGAAAGGGAAGCGGCTGACATTGTTAAGAACAATATTCCTAACTACGACTACGTTCCTGATTTTATTAAAAGCTTACGTAAACTTCCCATTGGAAACTTCGTCTCGTTCCCGGCAGAAATTGCAAGAACAGGAGCGAACATCGTTCAAAGAGCTCTAAGAGAAATTAATATGACGTTTACAACAGCAGCAGGTAAAACTATCAAACCTTTTCAAGGCATAGGTTACACAAGACTGTTTGGTTTCACAACCACAGTAGCTGCTATACCTTATGCAACTCAAAAAATGTTTCAAACTATCTATGACGTTACGGACGATGAACGAGAAGCCATCAGAAGATATGTAGCGAAGTGGTCTAAGAACTCTACCATCCTTCCTATGAAAGATGAGAATGGAGAATTTAAGTATGTCGATTTCAGTCACGCCAATGCCTACGATACTTTAGTTCGACCCCTGCAAACAGTCGTTAATGCTGTAGCCGATGGTCAAGCTGAAGATGGAATCATGGATGATTTTATGAAGGGAATGTTTGACTCTATGAAAGAATTTGGAGAGCCCTTCATTAGTGAATCCATTTGGACGGAAGCTGCGTTCGATGTCCTTCTGAGAGGCGGGAGATCAAGAGAAGGTTATGAAGTCTATAACAAAGAAGACAGTGCCGGTAATAAGGCTTCAAAGATCTTTAAGCATTTAGTTAAAACTCAAATGCCAGGCTCCATTGATCAGTTCGAAAGACTTGATCGAGCTTTTAAGCCCGTCAACTTTGTTGTTAAGGGTAAGTATGATGAGTATGGACAAGAGTATGAATTCGGTGATGAGTTTGCAGGACT